>Ga0247841_10003522_pt1 | contig 28741 bp, 23 predicted proteins | sample LaCruzMarch2015__2_FD_192410 | JGI IMG/M metagenome (GOLD analysis project Ga0247841, IMG submission 192410) | Freshwater microbial communities from meromictic Lake La Cruz, Castile-La Mancha, Spain - LaCruzMarch2015_18m | ecosystem: Environmental > Aquatic > Freshwater > Lake | place: Spain... | reverse complement strand
ATAATAGGTATCCATTCCAAGCTTTCTGATTTTTTTATCAACAAACATTGATTTATTGCTTGGCTTATTATCGTATTGTGCCTTCAAAGGCAATAAACGACCCGCCGTCAAAGCAGCGATAAACAAAAAAGTTATAGTTAACAGTTTGATATATTTCATAGTTTTTATTACAGGATGTATTGTACCGCCAAAAATCCCCATTGTCAAGCAACCCAATTCCAAACCCCTCCCCCTACGGGTACTCCCCTTAACAGGGGAGATTTTGTTTTTGTTTTGTAATTGCTATAATAATAAATATGATTGATAAATTGTCAGTTTTTTTTCCTGCTTATAATGAAGAATTAAATATCGAGAATACCGTTAACCAAACGATCCCGATTTTAAAAAAAGTCGCCAAAAAATGGGAAATAATCGTCATAAATGATGGTTCCAAGGACAAAACTGAAGAAAAAGTCAAAAATTTGATCAAAAAATACAAAAACGAAGATATTCGTCTTATTACTCATAATCCCAATCGTGGCTATGGCGCCGGCCTCAAAAGCGGTTTATACGCTGCCAAATACCCCTGGATCACCTTTACAGACGCCGACGGTCAATTTGACTTTAATGACATCAAAACCCTCCTTGCCACTCAAGCCAAGACCAAGGCTGATTTGGTTATCGGTTATTATCTAGGCAGAAAAGTCCCTTTCTATCGTATTTGGGGTTCAAAAGTCTGGCAATTGGCAGTTTTTATCCTTTTTGGACTCAAAGTTCGCGATATAGACTGTGGTTTCAAATTGATTAACAAAAAAGTCGTTGATACTATTCCAAAACTTGAAGCCGAAAGGGGACCTTTCATCTCCTCCGAATTTTTAATCAAAGCCAAGCGCTGTGGTTTCAAAATAGTTGAAGTCGGCGTTCATCATTTTGAACGACAAGCCGGCGCTGCCACCGGCTCCAATCTCGATGTGATAATTGCCGGTTTAAAAGATTTAATCAGACTCAGATTTAAAATCCAATGAATAAAAAAAACATAGTAAAAAGAAGCGTTGCTCCCCTGTCAAGGGGAGCTGTCAGCCTTTGGCTGACTGAGGGGTTTAAACAATATTGGCCTATTATTTTAATTCTCTTAATTTCCGCATTTTTTCGATTATACAAAATAAGTAGCTATATGGAATGGCTCGGCGATCAAGGTCGCGATGCTATCATCATGCGTGATTTCCTTAAACACGGTAATTTGTTTTTCATCGGCCCACCCACCAGTGTCGGAAATATGTATCTTGGCCCCTGGTACTATTACTTAGTCGCGCCTTTTTTACTTCTATTTAATTTCAATCCTGTCGGCCCCTCAGTCCTCGTTGCCTTACTCGGCGTCTTAACCACTTACCTCTTATATTTTGTCGGCAAAAAATGGTTCAATCAATCTGTCGGTATAATCTCTGCCTTACTTTTTGCCATCTCTCCCGTCGCCATCAAATACAATACTTTTTCCTGGAATCCCAATGTCATGCCCTTATTTTCCTTACTATTTATATATTTCTTTTTTACTGCCATTTTTGACAAGAAATATAATTATTTTATTTTTGCCTCACTTGCCTTTATCGGTTGCATCAATTCTCATTATTTCGCCTTAGCCCTTTTACCTTTTGTCGGTCTCTACTGGTTTTTTACCTACAAAAAAGAATACTGGAAGCCCACACTTTTGGCGACCGCAATTTTTTTAATATCTTTGACCCCCCAGGTTTTATTTGATGTCAAACATCAAGGTCAGAATTCTCAAGCTTTCAAAACCTTTTTTACTAAACGTGAAACTACTGTCAGCATCAAAGCCTACAAGGCGATTCCCAAATTTCTCCCAACTCTAAATGAAATCAATACCCGCCTGATTTATGGCAAAAATACACAAGTTGCTCCGTACCTAACCGCCGCTTTTATTTTATTTTTGATTTATATTATTTACAAATTCAAAAACAAATATTTCCTGGCTATATTACTTTGGTTCATCGTCGGTTTAACTGCCTTTGGCATTTACAAAAATCATATCTATGACCATTATTATGGTTTTGTTCTACCCGCTATTTTTTTGACCACCGCTATTTTGGTTAACAAAACAAAATATTTCGGCTATATCTTTTTGGCCATAATTATTTCACTATCTATAATTCAAAACCCCTTACGGTATTTACCTAACAATCAATTAGGCGTTACAAACGAAATTGTGCAGTCTATTATTAAAGATTCAGATAATAAACCATTTAACTTTGCCCTTCTGGCCAAAATGAATTATGCCGACCCATACCTATATTTCTTTGATAATTCCAAACTCGTCGATACTCACAATCAAGTTACTGAACAACTTTATGTCGTTTGTGAACCATTTCAAATTGATTGCAATCCTATTAACAATCCCGAATGGGCAGTTGCATCTTTTGGCTGGGCCAAAATCGACAAACAATGGCAAAAAAACGATATCAAAATATTTAAATTAGTGCACAACTCACTCGGTATACCCCAAAAGGGGATCAAGAACTAAACTCTTATCTTCACATAATCTTGGATCTACTTTCAAATTTTTCTTATCTTTAATCACGCCAATCAAGCCATATTTTGCCGTCAGCAAACTATCGCTTTGGGCAAATGGTATCACTAGATCATACTGTGGAATGCCCGGATTCGTTTTAACCACTTTCATGCCTTTATACCAAAACAAATATCTGAAACCTACTCCGTCACCGTATTTCGCAATATAATTAATCGAGATACATGGATATTTTTTTGACTTAGCATCGGCAATAATATAATCCACTGCTTGTTCCTTTTGCTTATAGCCATCTCTCAGATTTGTATATTTTTTTAACCAGATACTATTTATTATTAAATACCCTACTAAAACTATTCCCATTATCCATTTATTCTTTATTAAGTCCTCGAACGACAAGGCAAAAACCAGAAAAAATATCGGCACCATATTGGTAAAATAATATTCCGAAACAGTTCTCTTTGAAGTAAACTGCGCCAAACTTATCAAAGCAATCCAGATCATAATAAATATTATTTGTTTGTTACTTAATCTTTTTCTTTTCCATAAATATATTATCGCTGCAAAAAATACAATCCAAACATATTCCACTTTATATGTTTCCCAGCCCACCACCAATCTTGATTGCATTTCCCGACCAACCGCATTTTCAATTTTAAATAATTTCATTTTTCCTGTCGGCCCGCCCTTGTCAATATTCATTGCCGCCAAAGTACTTCTTATCTGTGACCAGTTATGTTTAATTTCAAATAACCAAAATGGACTACTAAAAACAAAAAACATTAAAAAACACAAAAAATATTCCTTAAATTTAATATTCTTAAATTTTTCGACCAAAGTACCGCCAGATAATAAATAAGCGATCGCCGGTAACGGCAATATCGGCAATAGGGCAATGTGGACATGATAAACCATTCCCAGCAAAAATCCATAAAGCACAATAATACTTTTGTCTCCCTTGATGGCCTTAAACATGACGTACAAAAACCAAATTGACCACAAAATCGCCGGTTGGGTCGGTACCGACCAACGTTGATACAAAGCAATACCGCTTGTCGTTGCCCACAAAAATGCACCGATCAGAGCCGCTCTCTTGCCCCAAAATTCTTTAATTACAAAATAAATACTCCAAATCGAAACCAGACCAATTGTACTGGTAGCAAAAATTGCACTCATCGGATTCATTTTGGAAAGCCAAAACATTAATGCCATCAGGTAATAATAAAATCCGCCTATAAATACGCCATCTACGCTCGTTACTTGTCCGACTAAACGCCAATGATGATTAACAATGATGTCTTTGGCAATCCAGGCATACAAATCATGATCATGTGCCCAAATAAAGCCTAACTTATAGGCAAAAGTAAGAAAAAATAATCCTATGACTAGAATTCCGAGCAGTTTTCTCTTATCATTCATATATGGATTATAGCGCAGTCAGTGTCGTCATTCCTATGTATAATGAGGCCAAGAACCTCAAAAGGGGAGTTCTGAAAGAAGTTAATGATTTCCTCTCAAAGCAAAAATATTCATGGGAAGTCTTGATTTGCAATGATGCCTCAACCGATAATTCGCTGGCTCTTGCCAAAGAGTTAACCAAAAATTACAAAAATTTTAAAATTTTAAATCTCCCCCACGGTGGCAAACCAGCTGCTGTTTGGGGTGGTATTCAAAAAGCCAAATATGAATGGATATTGTTTACCGACATGGATCAATCCACTCCGATTACCGAACTTGACAAATTAATTCCTCATTTTGACCAATTTGATATCGTCATTGGCTCTAGAGGTGCTGTTCGTTCCGGCAATAGTCCAATTAGGAAATTAATGGCTTTTATTTTCTTAAATTTCCGTCGCCTAATGATACTACCCAAAATAATTGATACCCAATGCGGTTTCAAAACCCTCAAAACCAAAATTGGACTAGAATTATTTCCAAAACTTTCTTATTTCAAAGAAAAAGTTGGCTCAGGTTGGAAAGTTTCTGCTTTTGATGTTGAGCTTTTGTACTTAGCCACCAAAGCCAAATACAAAATCAAAGAAGTGCCTGTCTTATGGCAAGACGAAGATATTTCAGATTCAAAAGGCAATAAGGCCAATCGATTTATCGGTGAATCAATCCAAATGTTAAAAGAAATTTTCCGTCTCAAATTCCATGCTTGAAATATTTTTAGCCATTCTTTATTTTTTTACCAGATTACAAAATTTAACTAAATTACCAGTCTTTGCCGACGAAGCTATTTATATTCGCTGGTCACAAATTATTAAATCAGTTGAAACTCTCCGATTTATTCCACTTACCGATGGCAAGCAACCATTTTTTATGTGGCTCACCGTTCCATTTTTCAAAATATTTCAAGATCCCTTATTTGCCTCTCGTTTTGTCTCAGTCATGGCGGGATTTGGCACTTTAATTGCCATTTATTTAATTGTGAGACACTTAACAAACAAAAATATCGCCTTAATTTCCTGTTTAATCTATATACTTTTACCATTTTCTTTTTTCTTTGACAGAATGGCTTTAGCTGACAATTTGTTGTCCATGTTTGCTGTTTGGGCCTTATACCTCTCGTTACTATTAATAAAATATCCTCGCTACGACCTCTCTATGCTTTTGGGAATCATTCTCGGCCTTGCCTGGCTGACCAAATCACCAGCCATTTATTTTATCGTTTTATCTTTTGCCACCATTATCTACAAACAGCCAAAAAAATATTATTTACCCATAATTTCCGTTATTTTTGCTTTTGTTATTTACAACATTTTGCGTCTTGGCCCACAATTTCACATGATCGCCATTCGAAACAAAGATTATATTTGGCCCTTATCGGAAATTCTAAAACACCCTCTTGATCCACTCAAGCCTCACTTAATCGACATTTTTAATATCTACAAATTATATATTAGTATCCCGATTCTTTTATTATTCTTTACAAAATTTAATTTAATTTTATTTGCCTGGTATCTACTGCCACTGATTGCTACCTGTGCTATGGCCAAAGTCTTTACTGCCCGCTACATGTTATTTTCTCTACCACCACTGATAATAATTTTTTCTCTAGCTTTAAATAAAATAAAAAATAAATTCATTTGGCTTTTACTGGCAATCTTTTTTATCCCCAATATAATTTTTATTTATAAATTATCACTTGACCCATATCATCAAAAATTAACTTCCACTGAAGCCGGTTACATTAATGGTTGGACTTCCGGTTGGGGAATTAAAGAATCCGCCGATTATCTCATCACTCAGTCCAAAACCAAAAATGTTATCGTCGGCACTGAAGGCTATTTCGGCACTCTCCCCGACGGACTTCAAATATATACCAACAATATTCCCAATCTTACCGTTTTTGGTGTCGGTCTGGGTTTATCTCAAATACCCGAAAAACTACTTGATGCCAAAGCTCATGGTGACGACGTTTATTTATTAATCAACGACAATCGTCATACTATCACCGGAAATTTTGAAATAATAAAAACCTTTACCAAATCCGATGGCCAGAAACTAATGCTCTATCGGCTTTTATGAAAAAATTAAATTTTTTCTATCTTATTATCTTGTTTTGTATTGGATTTCTTTTTATTCGGCTAAACCACATTTCTTCAAAAATAGAATTTCGTTACGACCAAGGCCTTCACTTACTTGAATCTTATCAAATGTGGCAAAGTCACAAAATTCGCCTAGTCGGGCCGATGGTTACTTCCAAAACTCTTGATGGTCGCCAATTTTTTATCGGCCCATTCTATTACTACACCTTAGCCCTACTTGGTTATTTAAGCGCCTGGTCACCTTTGACATTAACGATTCTCTTTATAATCATTGATGTAATCTTTTATCTTATTTTTCTCAAATTTTTAAACAAACATTTTGGTTTGATCCCCACGATTATTTCTGCCATTATAATTACCTTTTCTCCTTACTTAATTTCCCACTCCCGCTTTTTTTGGAATCCGCATTTTCTGATTCCGCTTTCTGTCCTTTTTGTTTTATTTTTCAATAATATATTTATTGCCGCTCTCATTATCGGCCTCGCTTTTAGCTTTCACTACACAGCTCTTTTTTGGATAATTCCACTAATTATAAATTTATTTTATAAAAAACAATTTAATCTAAAAAATATTTTTATTATTTTTTCCGGTTTTATTCTTGGTGATTTACCGTTTTTTATTTTTGAACTTCGTCATCAATTCTATAATCTCAAAACCATTTTTCTGGTGTTTTTTCATTCAGGCAACTCTAGTGGATTAACACCTCATTATTTTATTTTTCCATTTTTAATTTTTACCATTATATTAATCCTCAAAATCAGCAAAATTTACAAAAAGCCGTTTTATCTTTATTACTTTTATTTCTATTTTATCGCCCCACCCCTTCTCTTGATCAGATAAATAATTGGCAATATCAGGACCAACAAAAAGTTACCCAGCAAATTTTAGCTCAAGGCTGTCCTCAGAATTACAATATTGCATCTACTATCCAAGGCGATACACGTTTTTATGACTTACGTTACCTTTTGACCATAAACAAATGTCCACCTGCATCCGTCACTGATTATCCCAACAATGACTTGTTATTTTTGGTCGCTCCGAACAATCGTCCTCCAGAAACCGAATCGGTTTGGGAAGTAACCAGTCTGAAACCTTTTAGGGTAACTAATGCAATTCAGGTAAATCAAGGAAATATTTTATATACTATAAAGAGGCTATGATAAAAAAATATTGTTTATTGATAATTTTTCTTTTCTCTATTCCAAGCTTCATCAGCTTTTTCAAACCGGTTTATTGGAACATGCACGATGATATGCAAATCATTCGTCAAATGGAGATAGAAAAATGCCTCAAGGACGGTCAAATACCTTGTCGCTGGACACCTGACTTGGGCTATGGTTATGGCTACCCGCTTTTTAATTTCTATCCGCCTTTACCGTATATGGTCGGCCAGGTTTATCGTACTCTTGGCTTTAGCTTTATAACTACTGTTAAGCTCACTGCTGCCACTGAAATCATTCTCTCCACCCTGACAATGTATTTTCTCGCTTCTGTAATTCTAACCCCTCTTGGCACTATTATTACTACCCTTCTATATACTTATGCGCCGTACCATGCCGTCAATGTTTACATCCGCGGTGCCATGAATGAAGCGTGGGCTGCCGTCTTTTTTCCGCTTTGTTTTCTCTTTTCGTACCATTTGATCAAAACCAAAAAACCTAAATATATTCTATTTCTTGCCTTATCTTACGCCGGTTTATTATTAAGCCATAATCCGATGGCTCTAACCTTTTTCCCGATATTACTTGTTTGGGTAATTTATTGGCTCTACGCCTCCAAACAACTCAAAATTATCCCTATATACCTGAAGTTCATATATTCCGGCGCTCTATCACTTGGTTTAACCGCCTTTTTTACTCTCCCTGTCTTATTTGAAAGCAAATATGTCCAAATCGAATCCATGTTCCAAAACTACTATCATTATTCAGTTCATTTTCCTAGTTTCTTTCAGCTATTCTTTAGCCGCTATTGGGGCGATGGCCCTTCAGTTTGGGGTACCGACGACAAAATGTCCTTCATGATCGGCTATCTTCATTGGTTAATTCCTCTAGCAACCTTTATTTTATTAATCTATTTTCTTATTAAAAAGAAAATCAAAATAAAAAAATATCTTTTATTCCTTGTTTTATTTTTCATGAGTTTTGCCGTTACTTTTATGGCTCACGAAAAATCGACATTTATTTGGAAACTACTTCCACCGATTCAAAAAATCCAATTCCCTTGGCGATTTCTCAACCACAGTGTCTTTTTATTTTCGCTCTCTTCAGGCTTTATTTTGTCTTTTATCAAAAATATAAAAATAAAATATTCCCTTTTTGCTCTCATCCTTACCTTGATCATTATTCTAAATACTCCGTATTTCAAATTTATTACTTCTGGCCCAATTACCGATGCCCAAAAATTATCCGGTAAGGCCTGGACAAATCAAATCACCTCCGGCATTTATGACTATTTACCAAAAACCGCCTCAAAGGCCGCTACTACTCCTGCGGTTTTCCCCATTGACACTGTCTTGCCGGCTGAAACCAAATACACTTTGTCCGGTATTCACCATGGCACCGATTGGTTCCTCTTCAACGTCACTCTAAATAATAGTGCCAAAATAACTCTTTCACAGCTTGCCTTTCCCAATTTTCAAATCAAAGATAACGGCAAAATAATAAATTATTCCATCGAAAAAGACTTGGGTCGCATGCAAATTGATTTAGCAAAAGGGGATCACTATATTTATGTTAAATTAAGAAATACTCCAATTCGTCAAATCTCTAATTATATTTCTCTGGCTTGTTGGCTTGGTTTAATTTACTATTTTTCTTTACCTTTATGGAAGAATTTAACATCGAAGAAATAAAAACCAAAACTACCGCCAGTGTTTTATTTCTTTCACTTCGCAATATTGGTATTCAAGCTATCGCATTTTTAGGCTTCTCCATTTTGGCCGGAAAACTAAACGAAACAGAAATTGGCGTTTATGGCATCACTTTGGTAATCATGAGTTTATTATCATATTTTTCTGACATTGGTCTTGCCGCCGCCCTAATCAAACAAAAAGAAGAGGTCGATAGAGACGAATTAAGAACAACCTTTTTTATTCAACAATTATTGGTTGCGACCGGCCTTCTTATTTTCTATTTTCTAAAGCACAAAGATCCTTTTGTCATTCAAAACCAATATTTAATTCTTGCCTTATGTTTTTCCTTTGTTTGTGCTTCTCTTAAAACCATACCTTCTGTTTTACTCGAACGAAAATTAAATTTTAAAATTTTATCTACGATTGATATCGCCGAAAATTTATGCTTCTTTATTATTGCCGTATTTATGGCGCTATTAGGCTTTGGTGTAAATTCTTTTACTATCGCCATAATTTGTAGATCTCTATTGGGTCTTATAATTATCTATAAGCTTTCTCCTTGGGATATTGGTTTCAAATTCTCAAAACCTGCAATAAAAAAACTTTTTCGTTTTGGGCTTCCTTTTCAATTCAATAGCCTAATTGCTTTATTAAAAGATCAAGCTCCGAAATTATTAGTCGCCAAACAAATAGGAACTGCCGGTTTTGGTTATCTAACCTTTGCCGAAAAAGGGCCACGAGCACCTCTAAGTTTTATGGATGCCATCCAACGTGTCACTTTTCCCACCTTTGCCCGCATGCAAGATGAAAAAGAAATTTTGACTGCCTCCATCAAAAAAAGTATTTTCTTTATCGCTCTATTTATTTTCCCTGCCCTCACTGGCATTGCCTTAGTTGCTCCAAATGTTATTCAAATAGTCGAAAAATACCACAAATGGCAACCAGCCCTAATCCCCATCTACCTGTACTGTTTTAGTTTCGCCATTGCCGCCGTTACTACCCCCTTAACCAACGCTTTCAACGCTGTTGGCAAAATACTTACCACCACCAAGTTAATGATTATGTGGACAGTTTTGACTTGGATCTTCTATCCGTTTCTTTCAATAAAATATGGCTTTATTGGCACTGCCTGGGCCGCCTTGATTGTTGGTTCTAGTTCTATCGTAGCCTGGATTATTGCCAAAAAAATATTCAACTTTAGCACTCTAAAAAACATTATGCATCCACTTATTGCTTCACTTTTAATGATTATATCCCTCTTACCATTAAACATGGTCTTAAAAAATCAAATCGCAAATCTAGCCCTAAAAAGCATACTTGGTGCCATAATTTATATTTCTTATATATTAATCTTCTGCAAAAAAGATATTGATTGGTTTATTAAACAATTCAAATGTTACATAATAAAAAAGTAATTTTCTTTATCAGCCTAATTTTCTGTACTTTTTTCCAAGTTTTGCCGGTAATTCGCAGTGGTCTGAATTATTCATATGGTATGGGATTTTGGGGTCCAAACGGACACGACGGTATCTGGCATTTAAGTCTAATTAATCACATAGAGAATCCGACCAAAATTATTCTTCCCACAATGGCTGGAGAGACCTTGACTAATTATCATCCCTTTTTTGATATTTTAATTAAATCAATTTCATCTCTTACCCATATTCCAAGCGTCAATCTCTTATTTCAAATTATGCCTATTCTAATGGCTCTTTCATTTCTATATCTTAGTTTTTTAATTGGCGGCTACCCCTTAATGTTTCTTGGTACTTTTGCCACCTCTCTTGGCCCTCTGATTGGCAAAGGAGAAACCACTTTTTGGGCGATGCAATCCATGTCTAATCAATTAAATCCGCCATTTATGCTCTCCTTGGTTTTTTTGTCATATTTAATTTATATAATTTACAAAAAAAAGAAACTAAAAAATTACGATTATATCTTAACCTTTGTCTTTCTTTCCCTCCTGCCAATAACCAAAATTTATGCTGCTCCTATCGGTTTTTTCCTCTATTTTATATTTAGCCTTAGACAATACAAAACAAACAAAACACCATTTACAATTTTAGTTTTAGCCTCAATTTCGGCCATATTTTTGTTTTTAATTTACAACCGCAGTGCTTCCGGACTTCTTGTTTACAAACCACTTTGGTTTATTAATACCATGTTTGAATCCCGTGATCGGTTATATATTCCCAAAATTGTCGGCATGATTTACGCTCTCAAAGACTCCGGTGTTTTTAGTCCCAGACTATTTATCATCGAAGCCATTGGCATATTCATTTTTGTAATCGGTAATTTTTCCTTTCGACTTCTAGGCTTTTACAAAGCCAAAAAAGAATTTCTATTTTTAATAATTCTTAATATTTTAATTCCCTTATTTTTCGTCCAAAAGGGGACTGCCTGGAACACAATCCAATTTATTTATTATGCCCTGTTTTTAGGAAATATTCTTCTATCTAATTATTTAATCAAAAATAAAAAACTGGCAATCATTATTATAATAATCAGTTTTCTTGCCAATATTTCTATTTTTCAAAATTACCTAGGCAATCCCGCCCCCACTGCCATTAGTCATTCTGAACTAAGCGCCATAAATTTTCTAAAAACTCAAACAGGTGGTATTGTTTTGACTCCAGTTTACGACCCTTATTTAAAACAACAATACAAAACTACTCCCATCCCAATTTATGCCTATGAAACTACTGCCTATCTTTCTGCTTTTTCAAACAAAACTGTTTTTTTGGAAGACGAAATGAATCTCCAAATCCTTGGCAAAAACTATGAAACACGCAAAACAGCCGCTAAGTCATTTTTTACTCAAAATAATATCTTTCAAGACCGTGGGTTTTTGGTCAATAATCAAATCGATTATGTTTATATAAATAAAGATTTTAACCTTAACTTAGAGCAAAATTCAACTGATTTAGGTATCAAAAAAATATTTGAAAACAACCAAGTTTTACTATTTAAAGTTCAAAGGTGATAAAATAAGACATTATGGCAAATAAACCCTTAATTTCGGCTGTAATCAATGTCAGAAACGAAGCGGAAAATTTGGATAAATGTCTTAAATCCATAAAAAATATAGTTGACGAAGTTATCGTTATTGATATGCACTCAACCGATGATAGCGCCAAAATCGCCTTAAAATACGGCGCCAAAGTTTTCTCTTATCGATTCTTAAAAGTTGTCGAACCCGCCCGTAACTTTGCTTTATCTAAAGCCGGTGGCAAATGGATCTTATTACTCGATCCTGATGAATACCTCGGTAAATCTCTCAAAAAAGAACTTATCGCTATTACCAAAAGATCCGATATTGATTTTGTCAAAATACCCAGAAAAAATATTATCTTTGGTAAATGGCTTCGTCACAGCCGTTGCTGGCCCGATTATCTGATTCGTTTTTTCAAAAAAGGCAGCATCACTTGGAATAAAAAAATTCACAGCCAGCCATTAACAAAAGGTAATTGCCTGACTCTTCTCGATAGTGAAAAATTAGCCATAAGACACAATAATTATCCATCTATTTCCACTTTTATTTTACGGGCTCTTCGTTATTCCGGCATTCAGGCTGATGAGCTGAAAGAGGCCGATTACAAAATCAAAACTAGTGATTTTATCCTCAAACCGGTTCAGGAATTTAACAGTCGTTTCTTTGCTTCTGAGGGCTATAAAGATGGCCTTCACGGTTTAATTTTTTGCCTTCTCCAAGCATTTTCAATTGCCTTAATCTATATTCGTCTTTGGGAAAAACAAGGCTCTCTTGACAAAACACTTGCCAAAGAATCCTTCGTCAGTACCAGCCAGGAAAGTAATTTTGAATATAATTTTTGGTTTTCCAAGTATTTTAGACAGGAATATTCCAAAAATATTTTCAAAAATTCCTTAATTAGTTTTCGTCTGATGTTTGATAGGTTAACCAAAAATTTCTAATGGTAAAAATTGCCCTTATTGTCCTAAACTATAAACAAGCCCAATTAACGATTGACACTATTCAATCTTTACTTCAAATAAACCACAAGGGCTTTGATTTTCAAATTTTTCTCATCAACAACAATCCTCCAGACGAATCTTTAGCTATCTTTGAAGATAAGTATGGCAAAAATAATAAGATAACTATTCTCAGCAGTGGTGCCAATCTTGGCTATGCCGGTGGCAATAATTTTGGCATTAAACATGCCTTAAAACTCAATTTTGACTATTATTTAATAATAAACAATGACGTTATCGTCGACAAAAATTTCTTATTTAATTTATATAATACCGCCAGGCTTAATAAAACACCCTCGATTGTTGGCCCAAAAATTTATTTTGCTTCGGGTTACGAATACCACAAAGATCGTTACAAAAAATCAGAAATTGGCAAGGTTATCTGGTCAGCCGGCGGAACGATGGATTGGAAAAATGTTTATGGTTCAAATCAAGGCGTTGATGAAGTTGACCGAGGACAACATGATAAACAGATCACCAATTTAGACTTTATCACTGGTTGTTGCTTCCTGGTTCCCAAAGAAATTTTTCTTAGCGTCGGCCCTTTTGATGAAAAATATTTTATGTATCTGGAAGATGTCGATTTTTGTCAAAGAGTCAAAAAGAAAGGCTATCAATTAATTTACGAACCAAAAGCATTTATCTGGCACGTTAATTCCGGCTCCAGCGGTTCAGGTTCTGCCCTACATGATTATTTTATTACCCGAAACAGACTTATGTTTGGTTTTAAATATGCCTCATTTAGGACAAAATTTGCTCTCGTTCGTGAAGCTATAAAAATGATTTTTATTGGCCGTCAATGGCAAAAAATCGCCGTTATTGACTATTATGTTAAACATTTAGGCAAAGGCTCATGGAAATAGATCTTTCGATCATTATCCTCGCTGGCAATGAAGAAAAAATAATTTCCAATTGCCTGGAAACTTGCAATTTCGCCCCAGAAATTATTCTGGTCGCTGCCAATTCAACAGATGACACCAAAAAAATCGCTCAATCCGCCAGCCGGCGGATAAAAATTATTGAAACTTCTGATGAATATAATAAACATTTTTCTAAATGGCGAAATTTAGGCTATAAAGCTGCTACTAAAAAATGGCTTCTCTATATCGATGCCGACGAAAAAATCACTCCAACCTTAAAACAGGAAATATTATCAACAATAAATCAAAAAGAATATACTCATTTTGCCATACCTAGGGCAAATTATTTTTTGGGCAAAAGAGTCAGACATGGCGGTACTTATCCAGATTATGTCAAACGTTTATTTCTCAAATCCGTCTTCAAAGGCTATCATGGCATTTTACACGAAGAACCAATTATTACCGGTACCTTAGGCTATCTTAAATGTGATCTTCTTCATTTTACTCATCGTGATTTATTTTCCATGGTTCAAAAAACACTCGCCTGGACCGATATGGAAGCCAAAGCTTTATATGATTCAAAACATCCCAAAATAGTTTGGTGGCGCATTATCCGCATGATGATTACCAAATTATGGCAACGTCTTATCCTCGAAAAGATGTGGCAAGACGGCACTATCGGCTGGATAAGTAGTATTTATGAGTCATTCGATACTTTCATTATTTATGCTAGACTTTGGGAACTACAACAAAATGACAAAAAAAGCCGGCATTTATGATCCTTATCTTGATACTCTAGGTGGTGGTGAGAGATATTGCCTGACTGTCGCCGAAATATTGCAAAAAAATGGTTACGACGTTGATATTTTCTGGTCTGGCGACAATAAAATTCTAAAAAAAGCTCAGGATAGGTTCTCTTTAAATTTAAAAAATGTCAATCTAGTTCCAGATATTTTCGAAATCGCCCCACATGAAATTGAACTTATTGACGATAATAAATTTCTTTATAATTTAATCAAAAAATCTAATCCATCTTTAAAAATTAAAAATAAACTCCAAAAATTATTTCAAAAATTTAATATTACCCGAAAATACGATCTTATTTTTTTTCTTTCCGATGGCAGCAATCCATTTCTTTTTAGCAAAAAAAATATTCTTCACATCCAAGTCCCTTTTGTTTCAAACTATACAGAAAGTAATCCTCTCAAAAGTTTTTTAAAATCTCATTTTTTTTCCAACATCATTTGTAACTCAAAATTTACTTCTAAATTTGTCAAAAAATCTTTCCATAAACACATTGATATTTTATATCCACCAGTCGATATCGCCAAATTTTCTTCTGACAACAAAAAAGAGAATATTATCCTATCTGTCGGTAGATTTGACAATATTCTAAATGCCAAAAAGCAAGATTGCCTCATTGACGCCTTCTCTCGTTTAATCAAAAAAAATCATTTGACCGGCTGGAAACTAGTTTTCGTCGGTGGCAGCCTTCAGGAAGCCTCTCATAATGCTTATCTACAATTATTAATAAATAAATCACATGGTCTCCCGATTGAATTTATCGTCAACCCTTCATTTAATGATCTCCAAAAAATTTATTCCATCAGCAAAATTTATTGGCATGCTGCCGGTTTCGAAGTTAATGAAAACGTCCATCCCGAACAAACAGAACATTTTGGTATGACTATTGTTGAGGCAATGGCCTCCGGCTTAGTTCCGATTGGCATCAAAAAAGGTGGTATCCCCGAAATTATTAATGATACAATTGATGGATTCCTTTGGAAAACAATCAGGGGTTTGTCAATAAAAACTTTACGTTTGATAAAAAACCCAAAACTTCTTGAAAAAATGTCTCAAAATAGTCTTGAGAAATCCAAACAATTTTCCAAAGAACATTTTGAAGAAAATTTTATTAAAATATTAAAATTATCATGAAAATATCTCTCATTGTTACCAATTGGAACGGCCTACCTCTTCTCAAAAAATATTTTGTTGATGTTATAAAGATGAGTCCCGAAGCTCAAGAAATAATTTTTACCGACGATGCTTCTAGTGATGCTTCGGTAGAATACATTAAGTCACTTCAAAAAGAGTATTCTCAAACCTGCCTGCCGGCAGGCAGGTTAAAAATCATCACCCACAAAAAAAATATTGGTTTTGGCGAAAACACTAACTATGCCGTCAAAAAAGCCACCGGTGATTATATCGTCCTCTTAAATAACGATATTAAGCCACACCCAAACTACATAACTCACTGCCTTAAGCATTTTAAAAATCCAAAAGTTTTTGGTGTTGGTTTTGCCGAACTTGGACATGAATGTTGGGCCAGAATTTTTTGGGCCAATGGTACCCTTCAGCACGAGCCGGGCAAAAAAATTTCCAAAACTCATATTTCTGCCTGGGTTTCTGGTGGAAGTTCTATTATTAGAAAAAAATATTTTGAAAGATTAGGCGGTTTTGACCCTGTTTATGCTCCTTTCTACTGCGAAGATCTTGACCTTGGTCTCCGTGCTTGGAAATCGGGTTACAAACTTTTATGGGAACCAAAATCAATTGTCGAACACAAGCACGAATCAACCACTTCCAAATTTCCTAAACGATTTTTGGATTATGTCAAAGAACGAAATCGACTTCTCACGGTTTTAAGAAATTTTTCCGATCCTGAATTTTTAAAATCAAATTTTTGGAATCGTCTTAATCGTATATTTTCCGGTCCGAATTATATAAAAATTATTCGTGCCGCCAAAAAACAAATCCGCACCAATCCTCCTCAGGTAGTTTTTCCTGTTTTAACCGACAAAGAAATATTAGCCATGTTCAAATGATAATAATTTTTATTCTAATTACCGTTGGCTTCTTTTGGAAAGTATTTTTCCGAGGTCTTGTTCCTTTTCCAGGAGACATGCTTGTCGGTGCCTATTTTCCCTGGATGCAAAGAATTCCGATCAAAAATCCTTTAATTACCGATGTGTTTTCTCAATTTTATTTATGGAAAACCCTCATTGCCAATTCTTTTCGTAATTTTCACTTTCCGCTCTGGAATCCTTATTCATACAGCGGCTACCCCTTACTCGCTAATTTTCATTCCGGCGCCCTTAATCCATTTAATCTTTTTGCTCTAATTTTTGGCTCAATAAATGCTTGGTCAATACTTATAATTATCCAAACTTTTGGTAGTTTATTGACAATGTATTTATTCATTAAATCTCTCAAAAAATCTAATTTAGCCGCCCTTTTGGCCGCCATCATCTATGCCTTTAGCGGTTTTGCCATCTCCTGGTCTCAATTTGTCACTGCCGGCTTTGCCATGCTTTGGTTACCCTTAATCTTTTTGGCCATCAATAACAAAAAATTTAAATATTTGCCAATCCTTTATTTTTTATTGATGAGTTCCGGGCATCTTCAGTCCCTAATGTATGGCCTGGTTTTTTCCGCCTTATATTATTTATACAAATTTAAATTAAAACATTTCATCCACTACGCCATTTTTTCAATTCTAGGTATTGGCTTAATGGGCCTACAATTATTACCCTCATTGGAAATGGCAAAGTTATCCATTAGATTCGGTGAAAATTATATCAAAAATTTTAATTACGGCCTTTTCCCAATTTCACATTTAATTACTTCGATCGCTCCCGACTTTTTTGGCAATCCAACCACTCAAAATTATTGGGGCTTCTTTAACTACCACGAAACAATAATGTATTGCGGTATTGCCGGAATTTTCGCCATTATTTTTTGTCTCTATAATTTCAAAAAATTAAAGCTGGAAAAATTTTTCATATTTTCTTTATTAATCTCCCTAATTTTCGTCATCGATAATCCACTTTCTCGCTTGGCTGTAAGCACCAGCGCTGCCGGTCGATTAATCTTCGTCTATGTTTTTTCTATTGCCGTTTTAAGTTCTTATTGGTTAGACGAAATTAAAATTTCAAACCTAAAAAAAATATTATCCCGATACTGGAGCTTAGCATTACTTTTTTTGACAATTTTTTCCATCATCTATTTACTAAGATACTTTATCCCTTCGATTCCATATATTAATGTCTCTTTTAGAAATTTGATTCTACCGGGAATTACCATTTTTGGAATTATCTTTATTTTATCTTTTATCAAAAACTTAAATTTAATAAAATATTTAATAATTCTCGTCACAATTTTTGATCTTTTTCGTTTTGGTTGGAAATATACACCCTTTGTCAGCAAAGATTACGTTTTTGCCAATACGCCAGAAATCGATTTTCTCCAATCTCAACCAGGTACTTTCAGAATCGATCGCGAAATAGGGGAGGTTTTGCCTCCCAACACCTGGACTGCCTACGACTTACAAAGCCCCTCAGGCTACGACCCAATGGCCCCCGCCGCTTATGTTAGCTATTACAACAAAGTAATCAATAAAGGTGAAGGTGTTTCCCGTTATTCCGAAATGGACAAAATTAATGCCGATGTTTTGGGTGATTTCAATGTTAAATATATTTTAAGTGTCAAACGCGACAAAGAAGGTCGATTAGGCGGCGATGTTGTTAACTATAAATTTGTCAAAAATGATTGGACCAAGGTATTTGAAACCAAAAATTTAATGATTATGGAAAATCAAAAATTTAAACCAAGAGTTGAGACCTTAAATAACTCCCAAGTCTCTATCGTCAGCTATCAAGCAGAAAAGATAATTATTAATTACGATAATCCTTCCGATACCAAATTAATTCTAAGAGATTCTTATTATCCCGGTTGGATAGCCAAAATCAATCAAATCAAAACACCGATTCAAAAATATAATATCTTTCGTCAAATAGACTTACCCAAAGGTAAAGGCACTGTCGAGTTTCTTTACTCCCCAAATAGTTTTAAAATAGGTGTGTATATTAGTTTATCGAGTCTTTTTATATGGCTAATCCTGATCTTTCTATTATAATCGTCACCTGGAACACCGCCGACATCACCTTAAAGTGCATTCACACTATCAACAAATATTTAAATAATAAATTAAATTATGAAATTATAGTTGTTGATAATGCCTCATCTGACAATACAATTCAACTTTTAAGCAAAGAAAAGATAGTCTTAATAAAAAATCACGAAAATTCCGGTTTCGCTAAGGGCAACAATATCGGTGTCAAAAAAGCCAAAGGTAAATACCTCTTCTTTCTCAATTCCGATATGGAATTAATCGATGATAGCTTCATCGCAATGTTTAAATTTTTTGTAAATTCCGATATAGGTCTTATAGGTCCCAGTTTTTTAAACACCGACCTCACCCCCCAAGGTTCCGTCTTTCCACCTCAAACCGTCGCCAATGCTTTCAAAGAATTTGTCTTAAAAATAAAAAATGTTTATTCAAAATATACCCCAGACTCAAAAACTCCCGTTTCTGTTTGGTCGGTTTCCGGTGGTGCTATTCTGATCAAAAAAGATTTATTTAAACAAGTCGGTGGCTGGAATGAAAAATATTTCATCTATTTTGAAGACCTTGATCTTTGTCGTAGTATTCGTCGCCTAGGTCAACAAATTATTTTTTATCCAAACTGTAAAGTTATTCATGCTCACGGTCAAAGTGGTAAACATTTGGCTCCAGCCAAAGATCAATGGCGACGTCTCATCCCGGGCAGTATCAAGTTTCATGGCAAATTCAACCATTATTTAATTAATTCCATCATATGGTTCGGCCAAAAATTCCATTCTTTCTTTGGATAATCATCTCCGTATTTATTGTAATATTTTTCACATATAAAATATTGGATGTTCCCATGGGTCTCACTGTCGATGAATCGGCCTTTGGCTACAATGCTGCCTTATTGGCCAAAACCGGACTAGACGAAAATGGCCGCCACTTACCAATTTTTGTTCTCTCAATTGAAGGTAAGGATTGGCGCCAACCAGTTACTCAATATTATATGGCCAGTTTTTTTAAACTCTTTGGTTCAAGTGTCTTCAATCTTCGCTTCAGCACCGTTTTTGTCACTCTTGTTTCATTTTTTCTTATCTATTATTTTTCACCTATTGCCGCCTTTTTATTTTTAACCGTACCTCTAGTCATGATTCAAACCCATATGGGACTGGACAATATTATGCCCGTACCTTTCACGATAATTTGGTTAATTGGACTATATTTGTATACAAAAACAAAAAATACCAAACATCTAATTTATGCCGCTATTTCCCTTGGAATTTCTTTTTATACCTACAAAGGCATGCGCGCCATTACTCCTATTTGGACAATTTTATCCTGTTTATACATCTTTTATTTAAATAAATATTCTTTCAAAAAACTCAAACCGATTATTATTTTTACCTTGGCCATTATTCCTTTTTATCTGGCTGTTCCATATCTCAACCACAAATATCCTGGCAGTATCCTTGGTGGCAGCCGTCCAAAAATCAGCAATGTCTATGAGGCCTTTTATCCGTATTTATCAAGTTATGACCCAACTTTTCTCTTTATAAAAGGGGACAGTACTCCTTTTCATTCTACCGATCGTCACGGCATGTATTTATTGGCCACTCTTCCTCTCTTTCTTCTAGGCACTTATGTTTTGATCAAAAAGAATGATAAGTTTTACAATCTGGTCTTGATCGCTTTTTTCTTTGGCCCACTACTGTATGGTCTCGTTGACTCGGTTCATCGCGCTAGCCGTCTTATGTGCCTTATTCCATTGTTCTGCCTCATCACTACTGCCGCTGTCAGATATTTAATAAACAAAAAACAAAAAATCCTACTAATTTTAATTTCTTTATTAATTATTATTAATTTTGCCGATTTCTTAAATTTTTATTATGGCTCTTATCGCAAATTTACCCAAAATTACTTTGGAACCATGGAGCCGTATAGATCATATGAAGCACTCGCCTTGGAAGCCAAAAAATTAAATTTGACCCCTTATATCGCCTCCAATCTTGTCGAAAAATTCTTTACCACGGTATACCTTGGCCCCAAACCAAATATTATCGACGATAATAATCTGCCACCCAAAGGCAGTATTCTTTTGACCAATAGAGAAAATATTCCCGGCATGAAGTTGTTACCCATTAACCTCAAATACTATAAACTCCAAACAAATTAAGCTACTAATTTTAGCCATAATTATAAGAGTTCTCATCATGCCTTGGTTTTTCCATCCTGATATAAAAAGCCAACATTTTCATTTTCAATTCTTAAGCCACGGCATAGTAAATATATTTTCTTACGTCGAAAATAACAAAAAAACTTTACCTTATACCGATACTTTTAATTATCTACCCTTAACTTATCTCTCACTTGGCACTATTCACACCTTATTAAAACCATTCTATGCACCACAATTTTATACCTGGCTAAACGATTGGGGGGTAAACCAAAATAATTATTCCAACCTTATTTATTATATGTTCGTTCTCAAACTACCATATCTAATTTTTGACCTAATTTGCGGCATATATTTACTAAAACTTTTTGGCGATAAAGTCTATAAATTTTGGCTATTTAACCCACTTACTATCTATTTAATTTATTGTCTTGGAAATTTCGATATCGTTCCGGTTTGCCTAAGTGTCATGGCTTATTATTTCTTAACTAAAAATAAAAACTTTCTTTCGTTCCTATTACTTGGAATTGCCAGCGCTCTAAAATTATACCCATTACTTTTACTACCCTACTTTTTGTTTTACAAAAAATTCTCAATCAAAAATATTTTTTATTATTTTCTGCCAATTATTTTAAGTATCGCTCCATTTTTGACCAATCAATTGTTTATAAAAACTTTTACCTCTTCCGGCTTATCTCAATTATTATTAAATCAAAGAATCTTTAATATCCCGATATTTCCGGTTTTTTATTTAATAATATTTTTATTTTATTTCATCAAAAAAATAGATATCAATAAATCACTTTTATTTCTTTTCCTAATCTTTATTTGCTTTGTCCCTTTCCACACTCAATGGCTTTTGTGGTTTCTCCCATTCGCTCTTTTTGCCTTTAATCCCTTATTCGCCTTATTACTAAGTCTATCTTTGTTAATTAATTTTCTTCTCGATGATTCTTTCGCTTTTTTTGGCACCCTTCTGCCAATTAATCAATACTTTCAGCACCTAAGTACCCCATATCAGATTATCAGATTCAGATTTCTACAAAATCCTACCACAATTCAAACTTATCTAAAATATTTAATTACCTTAATATCGGCATTATTTATCTTTCAAAAACATGATAAGAATAATTAAACTCCTATTTTTGGAATTATTGTTTATCTTCACTTTAATTATCGTCCTTCCCTCATTTTTGGTTAAAGAAAAATATATTATCAACGATGAATCAATCTCGATATTAGAACCACTTATTAGCGACAAAGACTATACTCAAGCCATACCCAACAGCCTTAGTTTAAACTCGGTTAGTATCATGATCAAAAATCCAAACATCAAAAATAACAGTCAAATATTTATTGATCTGCTTGATCAAAAACAAAACAAACTAAACGAATTTACAATTTACGGTTCAAATGTTGGCGATCCATCTTGGGTTAAACTAAAATTTAATCCAATCCCCGAAAACAATTTAAGCCTAAAAATATCAACCGAAAATAAAGACCGGGATAGTCTTCAAATCTATTACAAAAATAATAGATTTAATTTACAAGCGACTACCAAGAATAGTTCCTTCATTTCACGTCTCAAAGAAAATATTTTTTATCAATCTAGCCAATTTACACATCGCTCATATATTTTTTCCCTAAGTTATCTCGGTCTGATATTATTATTAAGCTATCTTTATGTTAAAAAGAAATAAAATATTTTTCATCCTTATTTTGGCTTTTCTTTTACGCTCCTTATTTCTTGGACTTTTCCCCAATAATTTAACTACCGACGAACTACATTTTGTCATTAATTCCAAAAGTGTCTTTTATCAATTTTCCGACATCAGTCATTCCTGGAACCCTTTAAGCCTCAAAACTATTCCCAGCGAAAGTTCCTCTGAATTACCGTTTTTACTTCTCGCTCCATTTATCGGCCCTTTACCCCTGTCTTTATTTTATTCAAAACTAATCTATGCCGTTATCGGAGTTCTATCTGCTTACTTGCTATTTTTAATCTGTAAAAAACTTTTTAATCAAAAAATTGCCTTAATTACAGCTTTAATTTACACATTAAACCCATGGGCCATCTATGTCAGCCGCACCGCTTTTGATGCCCCATTGGCAATTCTTTTTTATCTTTTAACCCTCTATTTACTTTTAATTTACAAAAAACAAAAAATACTACTCGCCTTTATTCCTGCCTTAATTGCTTTTTATTGCTACATTGGTACAAAAATCATCTTTATTCCCATCATGCTTGTCTATCTGTTTTATGCATATTTAAATAACAAAAAAGATAAAAAATATTACATTATTCTTTTTCTTTTATCTATATTTTTGGTCATCACTTATTATTTACGAATAGGGGAAGGATCCCGACGAATTTCTGAGCTAGCCACTCCAAATAATGAACAGATAATTTCTCAGTCGGTTCTGGATCGCGGCCAATCCATAAAAACTCCGCTACGATATATTTTTTCCAATAAATATGCCGTGTTCTTCCAACATTTTTCTACTAAATATTTTGAAAACTTTTCTCCCGATGTTCTTTTTCTCAAAGGTGATCCGACCTATCTATTGTCTCTCTGGCAACACGGATACTTTTATTTAATTGATTTTATTTTAATTATCTTTGGTTTAATCGCTCTTTTTAACTTTAATAAACAAATATTTTATTTAATAATGTTCCTTATTGCTCTTTCTCCTATTCCTGAAGCCATCAGAATCGACAAAATACCCGCCTACGCCTTTCACAGTTGTTTCCAATACCCATTTTTATACATCTTGATTGCCTTTGGTATTTATTATCTATTGTCTCTAAAATCAAAATATCTCAAACTAATTATTTTTTCTGTTTATCTTATCTCATTTATTAATTTTTTTAATATCTATTTTTTCCGCTATCCAATTTATCAATCAGAAGGCTTTTTCTTTAGCCGACAAATTGTTTCCCAATACCTCAAGCTAAATTCAGAAAAAAAGATAACTCTGATTAGTATCGAACCGGATTCATTTTTTAGAAACTATCTTTTTAACGGAAATTACCTCAATAAGTTAACTATAAATAGTATCTCAAGACAATATCAACCAAAATCAAGAATCTTTTTTAAATATAATAATGTCACTTTTACCAATGAAATTCCAGACAAATTCGATTCAAATACCACTTATATTATTGATAGGCAAAACGGATATTTACCTAAAGATTCCTATTTAGTCATCGATAAACTTGGTGATCCTGTTCCGCAATTTTATATTATTAATGACAAGCTCTGTCATCAATATAAACTGGATAATTATGTCCATGATGTTAAACTCTCTGATTTTAATCTAAACAAAATGAACACCGAAACCTTCTGTCAAAAATATATCAGCAACTCACTCTAATCCAAAGTAATTATCTGTGATGATTTATATTCCTTCATCGCTCCATCAGTATAATAATTTGTCGCACCTTTGACCGACCGTACCTCATCAGGTGTAATCCCTGGAGACACCCACAAAATTGTTTTCTTCAAATTTTTATCTGTATTCCAAATTATTTTTCTAAATTTAAACTTTCCAAAATCCACATTCCAGTTTCCTCTTTCGTCAGCCTTAATTCTTTTATATCCTTCTTTTTGAACTATCCGTGGATCTATTTTATAGTAATACAATATAAAAATATAACTTTGTGCTTGCGGACTATCTACAATAACCTGATCGTATTTATCCATCAATTTACTAAGAATCGGTACACTTTCTTTAAAACCACCTGGTTGAAAATCACCGTGAGTTTCCCAATATGAATATGATATCTCATTGTTAATTATAAAAATGAATTGCAAAAACAATAAAGCTATTAATCCTATTTTCAACACAATATTACTTTTCTTAAAAAGAAAAAATAGACCCAAAAAACTAATAACTTCAATCGCCGCAATCGCATTTAAACTTCTTAGAGTATGGAACCAATTCCAAGTTGCCGCCGCCGGCGCCAATCCAGCCACAACCCAATATACAAAAAGACGATATTTCTCCTTTGAAATATTTTTTATAAAAATAATTATTCCTAGAATAAATGTCAAAGATTCAAGCCAACCCAACATCCCAAATTCAGGCACATACGTCACTGACTGTCTTATCCAAATGTAAAATCTGCCACCCCAGTTAATTGGTGAAAAATATGCCCAAAGTCTCCCACTTAACATACCGATTAAATAATAAATCTTTGAAAAAGGAATATTTAGTAGCTCTTTTGGTGCAAAAGGAGTATATGCCTTAAAAAAATTCTCTATCCTATATCTTGTTAACACAGAACTTGCGCTTGCATTCATAAAAATTGGTATATATAACAAAAGAATTATTCCTATCGATAATATTTCTTTCCAATTAATTTCTATTTTTTTACTTTTTATAAACCAATTAATTGGATCCAATTGCATAAAAATCAAAAATAATGGCACCGCCACCCTCGCACCATGATAACTATAAATCGACAAAATAAAAAATACAGTATATAAAACAAACCTAGATAATTTATATTTTTGCCTATTAATCAAATAAAAATACATTCCTGTTGTAAAAAACATAGTCGACAAATTAGTTTCCAAAGCAACTCTAGAAAAATGCATAGACCAAGGTTGCATCAATGCCAATACCATACCAAACAATCTCAATTTTTCATTCTTAACAAAAATTCCCAATATTAAATAAATCATTAATGCCAAAAGAACTCCAGACAAAGCGCTCACCATTCTGACACTTAGATTATTTAACCCAAATAATTTAATAAACGGAATTGTTAAATAAGCATACATTGCCGGTTTATAGTCACCAAAAGATTTCAGGGAAATCGGATATTTAAACCCATGTTCATCTCGACCCGTCAACATCAGACTATAAGCGTTATAACCTAACGCAGTCTCGTCAAAACCTAGTGTATAGGGCGATTTTTCAATCTGCCAAATCCTAAAAAACAACCCTAATCCCAAAAATAAAATGATAAATAACCATTTGTATTTCATAATTTTTCTCCGATTACTAAATAGTTACTGAAACCATACGCCACTGAATCTCTTAACTTTACGTACTTCAAAACCTTATACCCTCTATCGGACCAAATCCTTTGCCATTCAGGATCTAATAAATTTTTAAAATCATTTTTTATTAATTCTCCCGCAAAAATACAAACATATTTCGAACCGGCGATATTACTATTTAAATTACACTCCTTTCCCCAATAATATTTACAATATCTTTTTTCATTTCCCAAAACCTGTGTCACATACACTTTTTCTTTTTCAGGCAAATTTTTATAACAAAAATCAAAAACCAACGGCTTATTATCAAACCAATAATCTGTTCTATAAACGAAATTAAAAAAGTTAATTCCAAACGAATAAACCAACACTAACACAAAAATATTTCTCCAAAAATTATTAACTCTCGACAAAGCCACTGCTATCGGATAAGACAATGTAAACCACAATAATCCAAATCTCAAAAAGCTACTTTCTTTACTTACCATAAAATATATAAATGAAAATATCAAAAACAAATCCATGTCACTTTTTTTCTTTTTTCTAAATATAAAATATATTCCAATCACCAATAAAAATGTTTCAAACCAAAAATATATAGGTACTCCTTTTTGTTCCAAGGGATGAAATTCTCCGTAGAATACGGTCTCAACATCAAAAAAAGTTACCGCATTTTGCAAAATATCTTTGACTGCAAAAAACGGCTTATTGTAGGATATCCGTCTAAATATAAGACTAAAAATAGGTCTTACTGTCAAGCTATCTTCAGATACAAACCGCCAATGAACCTGCTCAGACAAATGTTTTGGTGAAATTTTATCAATTAAATTGATATTCCCTCCCTGTAAGCCAATCCTGACCATGATTACTAAAATCAAAACCGTTATCCACCACTTATTTTTCTTAATCAAATTTATCAACAAAATCCAAACTATCAGCTCAGCCAAAATCAAAGGATATGAATACCATAAAACCCAATAAATAGGCGATATCAACAATATAAATCTTCTCCATCCTTTTGTAAAATACCATATCAAAATTACTGAAATTACCAAGGAAAGTATACGAATAATCCATACGTTCAAACCAAACATCAATTGCCCGCTAAGTGGCGGATAGTTTAATAAAGCAATCAAACTACTTTTCATGATACTGATAGTATAGAATATAAATATCAATAAATGAAATTATATAAATATTTGATAGTAGTTATATTAATTTTTGCCACATTTTTACGCCTATATCAATTAAAAAGCTATCCTGTCTCTCTTTTTGCCGATGAAGTTGATGCCGGCTACCAAGCCAGTGTATTAAATAAATGTTCATCCGATTACTTCGGCAATAAATACCCATTCCACCTTCATTCTTTTGCCGATTACCGAGCTCCATTTTATATTTACTCGGTTGCCATAATCCAAAAATTCGTCCCCGACAAAGAGCTATCTACTCGTTTACCAGCCGCAATTTTTGGTATTTTAACCTGTTGGGCCCTCTATCTTTTGGTCAAAAAGATCTCTACTTCCGAAATTACCGCTCAAATTGCTTTATTTTTATCCGCCGTTTCTCCCTGGCTAATCCATTATTCCCGATCCGCTTTTGAAGTTACCGGTATGCTTTTTTTCCTTATTTTAGGTATTTATTATTTACTAGAAGACAAATATTACCAAAGTATTCTCTTTCTCGCCTTTTCGGCTTATTTTTATAGTACTGCCAAACTTTTTGTTGTTTTAATCGTCATTAGCGCCATAATCCTTAATTTTGCCAAATACAAAAAAATAAAATTAAAAAAAATTGCTTTAATTGCTCTTTTTACCCTGATTATTGGCTTTCCTTATCTCAAAGATACTTTTCAGGGCAAAGCTGGCTTCAGATTTTCTTATATCAATATTTTTTCCGATCCGACTATCAGCACTCAAATCGATTACCAAAGATTTACCGATGCCAGCGTTGCCTCTCCCGGTCAAATCGGCGTCAAAACTTCTTTTGAATCAAAAATATTTCACAACAAAATTACTGCAATAACCAATAAGTTTATAGAAAACTACCTGTCTTCTTTTGGTACTGATTTTCTTTTTGTCAAAGGCGATAACAATCTTCGTCATCAACCCGGTAGCAGCTATCTCTATCCATTTGAATTATTCCTTATTATCGGCGGTCTTATTTTATTTCGCAAAAATAAATATTATAATTTTATTGTCACTCTTTTATTATTGGCTCCGATTTCTTTTGCCCTTACCCGCGATTCTTTTGGCCCCCATGGCACCCGACTTATCTTACTCATTCCATTTTTTATAATTTTTATCGCCACTGCCATCAATGCCTTAAATAAAAAAATAAAAATTATTTTATTTTTTGTTTATCTCTTTTTCGTCTCTAATTTCCTGCACAACTATTTTGTTCATTATCCCCAAAACAGTGCCCGTATCTGGCACTATGGTATCAAAGAAGCCCTCGAACTTTCATATCCTTTAGAAAACAAATATCAACAAATTTCATACAGTAATAAATACGAACCGGTTCTTCCATTTTTCCTGTTCTACCGAAATTATATTCCTCAAGATTGCGATCCTGCTTCACATATCAAAGATTCCGTTTTGGACAACAAATACTATTTTGGTGCGATTGATTTTAATAAACCCAATGGCCTTTTGGTTTTACCGCTAAGCGAATACAAGGAAAATCAGGTAAAATTATCTAATTATTCTGTTTACAAAACTACTGCCAAAAATTACACCGAGCAAGAACAGTTTGTCATTTTAGAACCACATGAAAACTAAATTAATAATCATCTGCATTTTAATCGGACTTCTTTCATGTTTCAGATTAATCCGTCCAGGCTTTTTCTCAATGCAAGATGAGATGCATGTTTTTAGATTAGAACAATTTGACAAATGC
>Ga0247841_10003521_pt1 | contig 28761 bp, 14 predicted proteins | sample LaCruzMarch2015__2_FD_192410 | JGI IMG/M metagenome (GOLD analysis project Ga0247841, IMG submission 192410) | Freshwater microbial communities from meromictic Lake La Cruz, Castile-La Mancha, Spain - LaCruzMarch2015_18m | ecosystem: Environmental > Aquatic > Freshwater > Lake | place: Spain... | reverse complement strand
CTGGCGAATCCAGCACTTCCACTTCCGCAATGACATCGCCAATGCCGGCGGCCACGCCCAGGCCGCGCACGTACCAGCGCGTCATCTCATTGTTGATGTTGAACTCCGCCAGCGTCACCGGGCCTTGACATGCATCATAGCGCCAAACCAATGAATTAGTGCTTGGGCCGATTCCCACTGCAATGCGCTCGTTGCGCGAGTTGTAGCGGAACTCGTTGACGAAATTCGTGCCGACGATCTTGACCAGTTTGTTTTGCACGTTATAATAATAGCAATTCGTCACGTTTTTGACAATACTCGTGACCAAGTTGCCGGCCAGATCATACCAGTAGCGCGACGAGGCCGATTGCGACCCGCGCCAGATGTTGGTCATCTTGTTGGCAATCGAGTAGCCGTAATATTCATGGATGCCTTGGCCAGTCGTGACCGCACTTATGCGATTCTGTGCATTATCATAGCAGTATGTATTTGGTGGTCCCTCTTCCCATTCACCCGAGTTGAGCCATTCGGTTTCCTCGGTCAATTGATCGCGGGTGTCGTATTCATACACAAAGCGGCGTTCGGTGCCGGCAATCGTCTCGTTCATGCTGCTGATCTGCTGGGCGAAGTTGTAGCCGTAGGTCACGCTACACAGTGCGCCATAACTTATACCGCTGAGCCGGTTCTGCCTAAAGCAATTGTTCCACCCCATTCCACTGTTAGGGTTTCGCATCAGCTCTCGTTATCTGAACCTCGCAGGAGCAGTCGCTAAGTTGATCTTGTGGATGTAAGTGGATGTGGTAGTGATCACCGCTTTCTATATCTGGCATTTTCGTCTGATCAGCAAGAGCCACATCAGAGATAATCTTGGCAAGCATAATAAGACCATCTCTGTTGCCCGAGACAGTTACAACGATGTGCCTGCCGTCCACAATTTCAGGGTAGATACTTAGGTCAATAGCATTCATGACAAGAAATCAATGGGTGTTGGGTTTTTGGGTTTCATTCGGTCTCTCTTTTTGTGTACCGGTCACAATGACAATTGCTGCAGCAACTGGGGCTGACTCTGGCAGTGTTAAGACAACAGCAACACTCAAAATGAGAACAGCGAAAGGCTCAAGATCAGGAATTGGCTCTTTGCCAGTCTTTCTTCCCTTCTTATCCTCCAAATCCCAGTGTGCCGGACCGTGTTTCGGTTCCGCACGATGAAAGTGCTTTCGATTGCCGCGTTTGTCTTTGTAATAACCTCGACTGTCCCACTCCCATCCCTTTCCAGGATCATGCCAAGAACCTGGCGGGGTCTTTCCTGGTTGATACCATGCCACGGCTGGAGGAGTATTGGGTTGGTCTTTTGGCTGAGGAGCCTCTGCTTTATCCACCTTATTCACTTCTCGCCCCGTTTCATCCCCCTCGTTAAGCGGATTATTCCCGCAGAACTGGTAGGGGTTGAGCGAGTCTTGATAGTCAATTGGATCTCTTTGCGTCCAGCGGCCGGCCGCAACATCGCAAACGCGGTGTTGATAGAGATAGAGCTGGGCTTGTGGCAAGAACTCCTTCGTGCTGAAGGTGTAGCGCGGAGTGAATGGACCGTTTGTCGCATAGCAGTTGCCGAACGCGTCGTAGCGGAAGCTGCTGTTAGCCGCACCGTCAGGGTTCAACACCACCAACGTGTCGCCGCGATGATTGCTCAGGTAGTAGTGAGGTTTGGCTGGCGAATCCAGCACTTCCACTTCCGCAATGACATCGCCAATGCCGGCGGCCACGCCCAGGCCGCGCACGTACCAGCGCGTCATCTCATTGTTGATGTTGAACTCCGCCAGCGTCACCGGGCCTTGGCACGCATCATAACGCCAAACCAATGCATTGGTGCTTGGGCCGATTCCCACTGCAATCCGCTCGTTGCGCGAGTTGTACTGGAACTCGTTGACGAAATTCGTGCCGACGATTTTGACCAGTTTATTTTGCACGTTATAATAATAGCAATTCGTGACGTTTTTGACAATGCTGGTGGACAAGTTACCGGCGAGATCATACCAGTAACGCGATTAGGCCGATTGCGACCCGCGCCAGATGTTGGTCATCTTGTTGGCAATCGAATAGCCATACGTCTCGTTGACTGTTCCGGCTCGAACAGCCGCAACGCGGTTTTGGGCGTGGTCGTAGCTGTAGGTATTTGGTGGGCCTTCAAGCCAGTCATCTGGATCGTCAACATGGGTCAATTCGACCTCGCGGGTCAACTGGTCGCGATTGTCATATTGGTAGCTGAAACGGCGTTCGGTGCCGGCGGCGTCAATCAGCTTGCTGACGAGGTTGCCGCTGTATTCTTTCTTGACCCAGTCGTTGTTGGGATAATCCACGCGGCCGAGATGGCCGGCGGCGTCCACCGCCACGAAATATAGGAAAACGCGGCGGCCCGCGTGGTTTTTCAGCCTGTTAAGTGGCCAAAATGCATGCCTCTTGACTATCATTGCCAATAATGATATTATATAGCACACATTAACAAAAACTATAACTTATTTTATTGTCATGGCGAAAGAAAAAAAACAGAAACAGACTGCGCGGGTCAAGCAAAAACTCATCGTGCCGCATGACGGCATGGTCATCACCGAGAGTGTCACGCTGGCGCCCGGCCAGTATTTTCTGCCGCGCGGCCTTGTGATTGCCGCCCATAACGTGACCGTCGACGGCACGGGCGTGCTGTTGATTGGCGCGGCGCGCACCGGCACGGGCGTGCGCATCAGCAAGCGCAAGAATGTGACGCTGCGCGGGTTGAGCCTGGCCTATTATTACCACGGCGTGCATGCGGAGCAGTGCGCGGGCCTGACCTTGGAAGGCCTGACTATCACGGCCACCCAGGACATTCCGTCCGACACGATCTTTCTGGAGGTCTGGCTGACGGCGGCCACGACGTATGGCGGCGCAATTTGCCTCAACGGCGTGCGCGACGCGCTGGTCGCCGACAACAATCTTGAGCACAACATGAACGGGCTGCTGACCTACGACTGCCAGACGCTGCGCGTGCTGCGCAACAAGGTCAATTATTGCAGCGGCTATGGCATCCACCTGTTCGGCACCTGCGATTCGGTGTTCGAGGACAATGCCGCCGATTATTGCTGCCGCTACAACGTGCGCAACACGGAACTGGGGACAAAGCGCACCGGGCACATGGGCGCCGACGCGACTGGCTTCCTGATTTTGTCCGGGTCGCACCGCAATATATTCCGGCGCAATTATGCGCGCATGGGCGGCGACGGATTTTTCTTGGCCGGCCTGAGTAACAATGGCTTGTCCTTGGGCGCCAATGACAACCTGTTTGAGGACAACGACGGCTCGCTCAGTCCCAACATCGCCTTTGAATCCACCTTTTCGCGCGGCAATATTTTCCGCAATAATCTGGCCAACAACTGCAACTACGGTTTCTGGCTTGGTTTTTCGAGCGACAACACGATTGAAAACAACCGCATCGTTGGCAATCGCCAGGCCGGCATTGCGGTCGAGAATGGCAGCGGCATGCTCGTCCGTGGCAACACGTTTCACGGCAACGGCCACGGCATCCTGCTGTGGTCTTCCGTCTACGACAAGAAGGCCCACAAGAAGTATCCCGAGGCGACCACCTCGCATCATTGGCAGATCACCAAGAACATTTTCCAGCGCAATACCAAGGCGATCCGCATCGCGCTCTCGCAGGATCATGGCATTCGCCCGCTGCCGGCCGAGCGCAGCGAGCTGATCAAAGTCCGGCCGCATCATCACGAGATTGTCGAGAATAACATTCAAGACAATCGCCTGGGCATTGATCTGTCCGGCGTGGACCAGACGCGCATCACCGGCAACATTCTGCACCACAATCCGGAAGCGAATGTCCGCCAGGACGACTGCCGCGACGTTGAGATTCTTACCAATCTGGGCGCCGCCGGCGCATACTTGGCCTGACGCAGCCGCGGCATGGCGGCGGGATTGGCGGGGAGCTGCTGCAGACTCCCGCGACCTCGCTGCTAAAGGGTTCAGGGTTCAGGGTTCAGGGAAAAATGGTTTTGCCGCAATTCGTTTTTATTGAGTGTTCGATATTGGATATTCAGCATCTCTTCTGCAGACTGCCACGATCCCGCCGGTGGCGCATGCGCGTCAACGTAAGCGGCTGGAAGCCGCTTTTACGAGCTCGCCGCACGTAGACGCGGCATCTCTGAGAAAAGCGGCTGGAAGCCGCTTCTACGACAGATTTTCTGGTTACGTTGACGCGCATGCGCCGCTGGCGGGATCGGCGGGGAGCTTACTACCGTGCGGCGCCCCACACCTGCCATTCCGCCACGCGCGCGGCGTCATCCGCGCCGGCACCGGCTTGGGTGACCGTGAGTTTGACAAAGCGGGCCACGACGGGCGCGGCGCCGGTCACGACGGAGCACGGCGCGCCGGCGGCATTGGCCAGCGTGGCGTGACGCGTCCATGGGCCGCGCGGTGCAGATGCGGTTTCGATGAGCGCCGCGCGCGTGTTGCAGGCGGGCGGCCAGCCGGCCAGTTCGGCATGCAGGAGGGTGTAGCCGTCAATGCGGCAGGGCGCGCCCAAGTCGAGCATGACAAAGCGCGGACCGGCGTTGGTGGCACACCAGCCGGAGCTGAGCGAGCGGTCATTGATGCGGTTGGCCGTGCCGTCGGGCGTGATGGCGCCCGATGCGGCCACCACCGTGGCGCGGCGTGCCAGATTATGGAGCGCGGCGCGCGCGGCCGTACGGTAGGCGGCATAGCTGCGCTTGGCAGGGCCCAACACCGTGTCCGGTGCATCGCTGAACGCGCGCACGCCGAGCGGCGATTCCGGTATATCTTCGTAGCAAAAATAAAAATAATGCGCGACGTATGGCCCGTACTGCGGAAAGCCCGGCTCGGTCAGCGTGCCGAGAATCTGATAGGCGCTCGCCAGATAGCGCGCCTGGCAAAGGTCATTGGACAGTGGTGAACCCTGGCTGATGCCGAAGGTGCTGTTGGTGTTGGCCCAGCCGAGTTCGGTGACCCAGATGCGCTTGGCGCGTTCGCCCGCCGCGGTCATGGCCTGGCGCACAATCCCGACTTGCGCGGCCAGATAGGTGGCCGGGTCGTACTCAAAAGCGTAGGGGTGGATGGACAACGCGTCATATGGATACGTGTGGTTGTCCGTGTGATACGCTTGAAACGCGGGGCTGCGATAGACGGCCTGCAGGTAATTGGTCGCGTCGTAATATGGCCATTCGAGCGCGCCGAAGACGACCGTGGCGGACGGGTCAATGTTCTTGATTGCGCGGTAGGCGCGCAGATGCAGGCGCGCAAAGGGCTCGGGCGCGATCGTGCCAAGGCGGATGGGCTCGTTCCAGACTTCCCAGGCAGTGACGGCGGTGCGGTACCGGCTGACAATCTGGGCGACGCGGTTGCTGAACGCATTCTGCCATGCGTCGCTGGTCCAGTCATTGGTTGAGTTCCATTGCTTGCTATCGTAGCAGATGAGCCCGAGCACGGCGATGCCGCGGGCATAGGCGCGCGCAAGAATGGCGTCATAGGCCTGCCAGTTGATGATGTCCAGGCTGTTTTCGCGGCGGAAGTTGACGCGCAGCCAGCGCACGCCGCAATTGGTGAGGTCGTCGGCCATGCGCGGGCTGAAGCGCTGCGTCTCATTCCAATACGGCGTGAGATCCATGCCGAACAGTTCATCGGGCACCGGCGGCGCGGCCTGCACTGCAACCGTCATGCTGGCGGTAAGCAGCCAGCATGCCACGCAAAAAGCGCGCCTCATCGCGGGGAACGCGCGCGGCGCAGCAGGAGCAGCAGCACACCCAGCCCGCCGGCGACGGGCTCGGGCACGAAAGGCGTCACCGCGACGAAGTCCCACGTACACTCACCCAGTTGCCAATTCTCCAACATGATGTAGCCGTTGCTCGACCAATCGTCATGGCCGGACCAGTGCAGCAGCCCGTCTGACAACGGCCATTGGCCGACGTCCACCATGAGACTGTCGGGCGCGGGCACGCCGGTCGTGATGCGCATGCCGAACGAGGCGCCGGCGTTGATCGGCACGTTGGTGCGACAATCGCCGACGGTGGCCCAGTCGCCGCTGCGCCGCAGACGGATGTTGGGCGTGTCCGGCACGCCGTCATGCGCAAAGAAGTTCAGGTGATATTCATGCCCGTCGTTGCAATTGAACGCCAGGCCGGCGTGGGCCTCGTCATTGCCGCCCGGCAGCTTGCGCGGGTCGGTGATGGTCACGCGCGCCATGATGACAACATTGCTGAACGAGGCAAAACTTGAGACCGACGGGCCGGCCCATGCGTTGGTGGCGCGCAGGTGCAAGGTACCGTTGGTTTCAAAGAGCAGGTAGAATTGCGGTTCGACATAGCCAGCGGGCGGGTTGCGTTGCCAGAGGACATTGTTGACCCAGGTGACGTTGAAGTCATCCTGCAGCAGCGGCGCGATCGGATCGACAAGCGGCGTGGCAAAGAGTTTCCATTCGGCGATGCGGGCGACATTGTCGGTGCCGTTATTCGGGGAAGAAATGAGCAGGCGCGCGCAGCGGGCGTCGACGGGCGGCGCTGTGGTCAGAATGGTGACCGGCGCGCGCGCCGGGTTGGTCACCGTGTAATGCGTGCTCCACGGCCCGGCCATGCTGGGCCCGGTGGCAATGCTGAACGCCGCCGTGTTGAAGTTGGTCGACATGCCGGCGCAGCCGGCCTGCAAGAGCGTGTGTTCGCGCACGGTCATGCTGGCGCCGCAGTCCAGAATGAGTTCATGATCGCCGGGCGCGTTGGTGGACAACCAGAGTGTGACAGGGCTGTCGTCGCAGGCCTGCGTCACGGTGTTGGCCGGCGGGGTCATGCTGTCACCCGTGCGCTGGTTGGCGACCAGGGCGACGTTCTCCATTGTATGCCGCGCGATGTCCTGATAGGCGTAGTAACATGGTTTGGTGGCGCCCAAGGTCGTGACCGTGAAGCCGGAAAACGCGCGCAGGCCGAGGGCCGCATCCTCAAAAGGATTGTCCTCGTATGCGAACCAGAACATCTTCTCGACGTACGGCCCGTACTGCGGATAGGCCGGGTCGGTCAGGGTGCTGATGATGCGATAGGCCTTGGTTAAATACAGGGCTTGATAATAGTCGTTGGCGGTCTGCGAGCCCTTGTTGAGGCCCAGCGAGCTGTCGGTGTTCGACCAGCCCATCTCGGTGATCCAGATGCGCTTCCAGCCGTCGCCGCGGGCATTCATCGCGACTTTGAAGCCGTTGATTTGCGTGACAAAATACGTGTCGGGATTGCTGGTCCAGGCATACGGGTGAATGGCGACAATGTCAAACGGATAGTGGCCGTACGCGGCGCGATATGCCTGGCACGCGGCGCTGCCATAGACATTCGAAAGATAATTGCGGGCATCGTTCCACGCCCAGGACAAGCCGGCATGCAGCACGGTCAGGTGCGGATAGCGCGTCTTGATGGCCCGATAGCACATGGCAATGATCTGCCCATAGGTGGCCGATGGCACGCCCGACATCGAGTTGGGCTCATTCCAGATTTCCCAGAATAAAATGCGGTCTTGGTAGCGCGAGACGATTTCCATGACGCGATTGCTGAAGGCCAATTGCCAAGTGACATTCTGCCAGTCCATCGTGCTGCTCCACTGCTTGCTGTCCGTGCCGATCAGGCCCAGCACATGCAAGCCGCGCTGCTGGGCGCGCGTGATGATGGTGTCGTATTTATCGTACTCAATGATGTCGGCGATGTTGGAGCGCCGGAAATTGTTGCGGATCCAGCGCACGCCGAGATTGGTGATGTCATTGGCCATGGTGATGGTGAAGCGCCCGACACCATTGAAATAGGTGGTGACATCGACGCCCATTTCCTCGTGGCTGAGCAAGGGCGGCACGGCCGCCGGCGCCAGCCCACTGGCAAGCCCTAGCAACAGCACCACTGCGGCAGTCAAACTTCGTTTGTCTTTGAAATATAAGCTCATATTATCATTATAGCACTTTGCGCGTGGTAATTCGTTAACAAAGCGACAGTGGTAGAATGCGCACCTTGGGCGGAGGATTCAGGGAAGACAAATATCCAATATCCAACAAGGAATGTCCAATAATTTGTTCGCGGCGAACAAATTAATAAAAAATCACTTGCGGTCGTTCGTGGCTCTTCATTCTTTTCTGTGGTCTTTCTTTCATCATTGGATATTGAGTGTTGGATATTGGATATTCATCATCTCTTCTGCAGACCCCCGCGATCCCGCCGCTGAAGGGTTCAGGGTTCGGGGGGAAGATGCAGCGGAATATTGAAAATCCAACAAGGAATATCCAATAATGATCCCGCCGACGGCGGGACTCCAAGCAGAGTGCTGCGCAGATACTTTGAACTTCGATATTCCTTGTTCACTATTTAATATTCATCATCTCTTCTGCAGGCCGACACGAGGTCGGTGGGGAGCTTCTGCAGACCCCCACGATCCCGCCGCCGGCGGGATCGTGGGTGAATAAGATTGAGAAAAAAGGCCGAGCGCCTCTCTCCTCTCAATCTCTGCTTCCACCGACGCGAGATCGGCGGGGAGCTCAGGCCGAGCGCCGCGCTCCTCTCAATCTTTGCTTCCACCGACACGAGGTCGGTGGGGAGCTCAGGCCGAGCGCCGCGCTCCTCTCAATCTTTGCTTCCACCGACGCGAGATCGGCGGGGAGCTCAGGCCGAGCGCCGCGCTCCTCTCAATCTTTGCTTCCACCGACGCGAGGTCGGTGGGGAGCTCAGGCCGAGCGCCTCTCTCCTCTCAATCTCTGCTTCCACCGACGCGAGGTCGGTGGGGCGGGTAGACAAACTGTATTGGAGATTAGTGAACCGAAGTCAAGGCAGAAAATGAACGATGAACGATTCACCGCCGACTGCACTGATTGTGGCGCCGGCGGTACGTGCGCGCATCGCACAGCACAAACGCCTTGAATGTTTTGGCGAAGTATTGGCTGGTATTGAAGCCGCACTCGAAGGCGATGTCGGTGATGCTTTTCGAGGTGTCGCGCAACAAGGCCAGCGCCTTCTGAACGCGGACGCGGTTGACAAAGGTGATCGGCGTGTCGCCGGTTTTGTGCTTGAGGATGGCGGCTGCCTGCGTGCGGCCCAAGCCGCAGGCGTGGGCCATGGCGGACAAGGTCCAGGGTTCTTCGGGCGTGGCGGCCACCTTGGCGATCAGCGCGGCGACCCGCTTGATGGAATCCGGCGTGGCCTGCGCGGCGGCGGCGCTGCTGGCCAGAATGCAACGCACCAGCTCGACAATCAGCGCGCGCACCAAGCTGATCACCAGCGTGGTGGAGCACGGCCCGGGCTGCTGCACCTCGCGCACAATCGCGGGCAACAGCCAGGCGGCCTGCGCCGACACGGGATAATCGTGCCGATGGGTGCGGCACAAGACGCGGCTCAGATCCCGGGCCTCGCGCGCGGAAAACCCGAGTTCGGGATGAAACACAAATGATGCTTGCGGCGTGCGGTAGTCGCGTGCCAGGCGCAGCAGGACATAATGCCATTGATGCCCGGGCTCATATTCGTGCGCGCTGCCGTGCTCCTGCCAGGGCAGCGAGAAGAAGATCGAGTCGTGGGCAACGGTCTCGGTGTGGCCTTCGATGTGCCATTCCAACTCGCCTTCCTGCAGGTAGACAATTTCCAAGCCGGGGTTGCGATGGACGCCCAGGTTTGCGATCCTGCCCGAGTCACATTGAATCATGCTGTTCATGGAGACAATTTACCAGCGCGAGATTGTTATAGAATAAACATGAAATATAGTATACACTATTCGCAAACACTGGCGCAACTGTGCGCAGTGTCTTTTGCGTTACCATAACCACAGTAGATTAGGAGAGCAGATGAAACAGATTGTTTTGATGTGTCTGGCAGCCGTATGCTGCACGTATCTGGCGCAAGCCGGTAACATTCCACTGGTGAATCCCGGATTCGAGACCGGCACTGGAGCAGGCTGGTATAGTCCGCAGGCCGGCCTACCGCCAACCTACCTGCAATCGGCAGGTGGCCATCCCAACAACGAGACGCTTGGCACATGGTTCGCGTACTATTCGCCCGGCGACTTCGCGACGACTTGGTTTGGCCAGCGTACCGGCACCAATTTCGTTGCGAACAACCGCTATACGCTGTCAGCGTGGTTGTCCGACGGTTCATCGCCCAAGGGCTACCTTGACATCGGCTATTGCACGACGCCGGGCGACCTGAATACGTTCACCAGTTTGACAAACGCCCAGTATGCCATCACCATCCCGTGGGCCCAGTACAGCTTGGTGTATGATGCGCCGCTGAGCGTGGCCGGCAACGAAGTCTGCGTGCGCTTCCCGCCCAAGGCTGGCAATACGGGCGGCACGTGGGTTGACCAAATGAGTTTGGAAGTGGTTCCCGAGCCGGCGCTGGGCCTGTGCGCGCTGGGCTTGCTGGCATTGCTGCGCCGGCGCTAAGCGTTTCTGACCGTTGATTGTGCCCACCCGGCGCTGCCTATGCGGCGCCGGGTGGGGCTTGCTTCCGTATGCGTCGCACGACGCACGCCATGTAGTTGTACAAATTCTAGTGGAGCTTGATTATGAAGATTTTTATTGTTGCGTTGTTGTTTGCTTGCATTGCCATGACCAGTCTTGGCGCGGTCACCATTCCGCTGCAGAATCCGGGCTTTGAAATGGGTGCCGCTACTTTTTGGTACAGCCCGCAGGCCGGTGTGCCGGGCGTGGTCACGCATGCCGCCTATCCGCATCCGAACAACGGCACGCTTGGCACCTACTTTGCCTATTATTCGCCGGGCGATTTCACCACCACGTGGATTGGCCAATTGGTGGACACCAACTATACCGCCAACACTGGCTATCGCTTCAGCGCGTGGCTATCGAACGGCGGATCGGGCACCGGCGGTTATGAGATTGGCTACTGTGCCACGCCGGGCGATTTGGCCACCTTTACCGCCGTGGCGCGCGCGCAATATGACATTTCCAATGCCTGGGCGTTATATCCGGGCGTGACCTACATCACCGAGCCTTCCACGGTGGGCAAGCAAATTGCCGTGCGCTTCCCGAACATACCGGGCAATGCCGGCGGCGTCTGGCTGGATGCCGCGCAGTTTCAGGTGCTGACGCCCGCGCCGCCGATTGGCTGGTGCAATCTGCAATGGCCCACCGTCATGGTGGTTGCTGCGGTGGGCGGGACGGCCGTCACCGAGAAAGTCTACGGCCAAGTCTGGATTAGCGGCGTGACGTCGATCCCTGGATCGACGCCCGGCTTGAACGCCTGGCTGGGTTATGGCCCGACCAATGCCATGCCGGATGCGGCGACCTGGCAATGGATCCCGGCCGATTTCAACACCAACGTCGGCAACAATGCTGAGTTCTACACGAATTTGACGATCGAGACCAGCATCACGCCGAGCGTCTACGCCTATTGTTACAAGTACCAATACGACACCAATGAATTGCCCAGCGGCGTGCGCTATGGCCAGAAAGATGGCATCCACACGCTGGCCAGCTACAATCCGGCCCAGTCGGGCCTGCTGACGGTGGTGCCCGAGCCGCTGGCGCTCGGCGTGCTGGCCGGGGCCATAGCACTGGCATACCGGCGGCGCTGAGCCACGAAGAACATTTGCCACGAAGGCACGAAGACACGAAGAAAACGCAGCGGCAATGATTTTGGCCAAGCACAATACTGCTGCAATGCGGATCTTGGCAGCGTTATAAATTCTCGCGCGGCGCGAGAATTTAAGTTGGCTGCATGCGGCCATGGGCCGCGTTATACATTCTCGCGCCACGCGAGAATGTAAATTGTAATTAACCTGATTAGGAGATGCGTGATGAGAACGATGACAGCACTGGCAATGTTTTGTTGTGTGTGCCTGACGGTGTTCGGCACGGAATTTGCGGTGACCAACGGCGGCTTCGAAGAAAGCACTGGCGCGATGGGTTCGCCGGCCAACAATTGGGTTGGGAACAGCGCGTGGTATGACCACAGTGCGGCGCCCAAACCCAATAGCGGCACCTTGGGCTTTAAATTCGGCTATTACACGCCCAGCAACTTGGGCGGCGTATGGATGGCGCACGAGATGCTGGTTGACACCTACCAATCCGGGCAGACCTACAACTTCAACAGTTGGGCGGTGGGCGGCGACAACAACATGGGCTTGGCCACCTACGAGATTGGCTATTTGAATGACGAATCAAACTACCTCAGTTTCGTCCAGCTTGATCGCACGACCTACTCGCTGAACGGTGTCACGCAATGGGAGCCGTACGGCGGCGCGTTTCACACCGTGCGTCCAGGCGCGACCGAGATCGGGCGGCGGATCGTCGTGCGCTTCGGCATCTGCAATTCCGATGATATCTGGGTCGACAAGATTGGGGTGAGCGTGACCAACATTCCGCTGGCAAACTTTCCGGCCACGCCGACCAATGTGACGCCGGTCAGCGGCGCGGTGGGTGTCAGCAAAGACCCGACGTTGAATGCCACCGCGTTCAGCGCGGCAGCCGGCACGCACAACGCCAGCGACTGGCAGGTCAGCACGGATGCATCGTTCCTGCGCACGACCGATGACAGTGGCATCACACTCTCCGCCTTGACCAGCTATGCGCCGCCAGTCGGCACGCTGGCCAACGGCACGCGCTATTATTGGCGCGTCAAATATCGCGACTCGAATAATAATTGGAGCAGCTGGTCGCCGGTCACCTATTTCAACACCGAAACGACGAACATCCCGCTCAGCGGCCTGACCAACGGCGGTTTCGAAGAGAGCACCGGCACGATGGGCGCACCCGCGCTCAACTGGGTGGGGAACAACGCCTGGTATCTGCACAGCGCGGCGCTCAAGCCAAACAGCGAGACACTGGGCCTGAAATTTGGGTATTACACGCCGCTCGATTTGGGCGGTGTCTGGATGGGCCATGATTTGCTGGACAGCACGTTTCAAGTCGGGCAGACCTACATTTTCAAGAGCTGGGCAGTCGGCGGCGGCAACAACATGGGCTTGGCTGCCTATGAGATCGGCTATCTGACGGATGACGCGGACTACAACAGCTTTGTGCAGGTGGATCGCACCGAATATTCGCTGGATTACGTGACGCAGTGGGAGCCGTATGCCGGCGCGTTTCACACCGTGATGCTGGGCGCGCCGGAAGTCGGGCGCAAGATCATGGTGCGCTTTGGCAAGAGCGCGTCGGATGATGTCTGGCTCGACAAGGCCGACATCATTGCGACGAACATCCCGGTCGGCTTGCTGCCGGACGCGCCCAGCAATCTCGCGCCGCCAAATGGCGCGACGGACATCGGCCTGATGCCCACCTTGACGGCTTCGGTCTACCAGACCAGCAGCGGCAGTCCGCACGCCGCCAGCATCTGGCAGGTCAGCAGTGACGGCACCTTCCTCATGCCCGAGTACAGCAGCGGCATCACGACCGAATCGCTGACGCGCATCAGCGTGCCGGAAGGCAAACTGTCCGCGGCGAAAACGTATGCCTGGCGCGTGAAATACTGCGACAGCGAAGGCCGCTGGAGCGCGTGGTCGCCGGTGACCATCTTCACCACCCCGTTCCGCTACCTGCGCAACGGCGGTTTTGAAAACAACCCCGGCTCAATTATGGGCCAGAATCCGCCGGACCAGTGGGGACCCGGCCCGTCGAATCTGTGTTCGTGGGCTTCGCATGCCGCAAATCCGCGGCCGGGCAACGGCCCGTTGGGCAGTTACTTTGCCTATTTAAATCCTTATCCGCCACACCTGCAGTCGCTGATGCAGACCACCGCGCTGGCGTACACTGAGGGCAATGTCTACAAATTCAGCAGCTATGCCTATCCCGGCATTAATGATACCGGCATTGTCTGCTATGCCTTCGGCTATCTGGAAGATGTGTTTGATCCGTCGTCGTTCCAGGCGCTGGCCATTTCAAACTACAACATCACCGGGCGGACGATGTGGGAATGGTATCCCGGCGTCGAGCACGCGGTGACCAATGGCGCGTATGAAATCGGCAAACCAATCATTGTGGCGTTCATTCCGGATCAATGGGAAGAGCTGGGCGACATTTGGGTGGACGAGGCGCTGTTGGAAGTGATCCCCGAACCGGCGCTGGCGTTTGGGTTAGTGCTGGTCGGCGTGCTGGGCTGCCGCCGCCGCAACTGAGCGATGCGGCATGCTGCCCACTGAACGCGACACACTGCGCACCTTGGCGGGCACCGTCCGCACGTATGCCGAATTGCCGGTCATGGCCGAGCGCCGGCGCCGTTGGTATGCCCACAACGCGCTGGCGCCCGGCCGCCCCTTGATCTTGTGTTTTCCGGAAGGCGCCTGGGATGAACTGCTGCCGCCCGCCACGCTGGTCTGCACCACGCCGCTGGCCCGCCAGGTTGAACACGATCTGCGCCGGAAGATTTATTGGGCCGAACAGATTAATGATGACAACACGCTCGAACCGTGCTTTGCGCTGCCATGGGCAGTCAATCCCGGCGACTATGGCGTGCGCATCGAACAAACGCAGGGCGAGAATCGCGGCAGCTATGTGTGGGATCCGCCGCTCAAGGATTTGAACACGGATCTGGACAAGCTGCAGATGCGCCGGCCCACGGTTGACCGCGCCACCACCATGGAGCAGGCGGCGCAGCTTGACGAATGCTTTGGCGATCTGTTGCCGGTCGCCCTCGGCGGCACGAATTGTTGGTGGACCCTCGGCCTGACATGGGAAGCGATCAAGCTGATCGGCCTTGAGCAGCTGATGCTGGCCATGTACGACAATCCGGCCGGTTTGCATCGCCTGATGGCCTGGCTGCGCGACGAGCATCTGAAGTTCCTGCTGTGGTGCGAAGGCGAAGGCCTGCTGGCGGTCAACAATCGCAATGGCTACACCGGTTCGGGCGGCGTGGCGTACACGCACGAGCTGCCGCAGGCGGATTGGCAGCCGGGCACGCCGACGCGTTTGAAAGATTTGTGGGGCTTTGCCGAGTCGCAGGAAACCGTCGGGGTGTCGCCGCAGATGTTCGCCGAATTCATTCTGCCGTATCAACTGCCGCTGCTCGAGCGCTTTGGTTTGAATTGCTATGGCTGTTGCGAGGCGGTGCATGAGCGCTGGACCTATCTCAAGGAAATTCCGCGGCTGCGGCGCGTCTCCATCTCGCCGTGGTGCGACCAGGCGCGCATGGCGGACGAGCTGGGCGCCAACTATATTTTCAGTTGCAAAGCGCATCCGGCGCCGCTGTGCGTCTCGTTTGACGAAGCGGCCATTCTGCGCGACTTGCGCGCGACGCGCGCCATCGCCCGCGACTGCATCCTCGAAGTCATCATGAAAGACACGCATACCGTCCAAGGCCAGCCATGGCGGATCACTCGTTGGGTCGAGCTGGCGCGCGCGGCGTTGACGGGCTGACGCGATGAATGATGAATGATGAATGATGAATGCAGAACAAGAAAAACATCACGGGTTGCATCCCTTGAATCCCGCCCGCGGCGGGATGGAAGCGAAGATTGATCTGAAGCTCCCCACCGACCTCGCGTCGGTGGAAGCGGAGATTGAGAAAAGCGCCGGCGCGCTGGCTCTGCAATCTCCCTTTCGTAAAGGGAGTACCCGGCTTGGCGGGGGAGGGATTTTGCAGAAGAGGAAGACGGCAGCGGCAGCAAAATCCCCCGCACCCCCTTTACGAAAGGGGGAATGCAGCAGTTGCAATATTGCGACCTTTGCCGCTTTACCAAGCCAAGGATCAGCAAGCAATGACCAATGACCAATGAAATAGTAGATGGGGCCTTTGAACTTTGACGATGGAATAAAGCGGACAACTTTGTGGTTGGCAATGGTGGTGCTGGCAACCGCCCTGTCTGCCCGCGCCGATGCCAACGCCCTGTATGGCATTCATTGGTGGGGCCACACCTACGGCAACCCGGTGGACAGCGCGCCGGCCGTCATGCTGCAAAGCCAGGCCTACGGCGCATGGGACGTGGAAGCCATCCTGACCCACTCGGATTATTGGTGGAAAGCCTGGTACTTCGAGCCGCTCTATGCCACCATGGCGACGCAGTATAATGTGTCGGTCATCACCCGCATTGATTACAAATGGGGTGAGACCATTCCGGCGCCCAGCTCGCCGGACAGCAGCAACTGGGCGGCGCACGCCTGCGGCATCATGGGCGCGCTTGGGCAGTACTGCCATCTGTGGGTTTTGGGCAATGAGCCGAATTTGCTGGATGAAGGCCACAACTGGACCAATCAGCAGGTCACGCCGCAGGCCTATGCCGCCACCTACCGCACGATCCACAATGCCATCACGAATGTGGTGGCACCCAGCCCGCGCGGCCCGCACAAGCTGCTGATCGCCGGCGTGAGTCCCGGCCCGGTGCAGCCCGGCGTGCGCTGGATGGACGGCACCAACTGGCTCGACGCGGTGCTTGCGGCAATCCCCAGCAATGAGATTGACGGCGTGGCGATTCATGCGTATGCCGGCACGCTGGCTTCGTTTCACAATGATTATGTCGCGCAGTTGCAGGTGCTCGACCGGCGCGGCTTGCGCCATCTGCCGGTGTACATGACCGAGTTCAACAAATATGCCACGCCGGGCGACATGCCGCAGGAAAGCCTGGCGGCGGAGTTCATCCGCCAAGCGTATGCCGACCTGCATGCCTGGAATACCAGCGGCACGAACCACAACATCATCTGCGCCTGCTGGTTCGTCTACGATGCCGATCAGCAATCGGGCGGCGGCTGGAACGGCTATTCGATAGAGTATTGGAAAAACAACGGGCTGCCGCCGTCGAACCCCGGCGATGAGTACACCGCGTACACCAATGCGGTCAGTTATCATTATCCCGCCGGGATCAGCGGTACCTTGCCCGAACCGGCCAGTGCGCTTGTGTGGCTGACCTTCATCAGTAGTTGCATATTTCGCCTCAGATTTACGAAAGGGGGATTGCAGAAAGCAGCGGAGCGAGAAAATCTGCAGAAAAGATAATGAATATCGAATATCCAACACTCAATATCCAATAATGAAGGTAAGACCACAGAAAAAAATGAGGAACCGCGAATGGCCGCGAATGATATTTTATTAATTTGTTCGCCGCGAACAAATTATTGGATATTCCTTGAATCCCGCCAGCGGCGGTGTTGCGGGGGTCTCTGCAATCTGCGGCTGAAGCTCCCTGCCGATGGCGGGATGGAAGCAAAGATTGGTCTGAAGCTCCCCACCGACCTCGCGTCGGTGGAAGCGGAGATTGAGCAAAGTACCGGCGCGCGGGTTTTGTCTCAATCTTATTCACCCACGACGCAAGGTCGTGGGGGTCTTCAGAAGAGATGGAGCGGCGGCGCGCTGTCTCTGCAATCTCCCTGGCGGCGTCTGCGCCGTACCGCCAACGGCGGTAGAGTACCCCGCGTGGCGGGGGAGGGATTTTGAGGAAAGGGGGATGGCAGCGGGTTCACGTCTCCCTTTGGAAAAGGGAGATGCAAGAGGGATTTAGGTTATGATGAAGGCAACCTGTTTGAACAGTTCTGATTTGTCAAGCTATTTATTCTGGAATAAGGCATGAAAGAACGCTTCCATCTGATTTGCAACGCGCATCTTGACCCGGTCTGGATGTGGGAATGGGAGGAAGGCGCAGCCGAGACGCTGTCCACCTTCCGAACCGCCGCCACGCTGTGCGAGCAGCATGCCGCCTTTGTCTTCAATCACAACGAGGCCATTCTCTACGAATGGGTGCAGACCTACGAGCCGGCCCTCTTCGCGCGCATTCAGCGGCTGGTGCGGCAAGGCCGCTGGTATATCATGGGCGGCTGGTATTTGCAGCCCGACTGCACCATGCCGAGCGGTGAATCGCTCATTCGCCAGATCATGCTGGGCCGCGCGTTTTTCCAGGAACATTTCGGCGTGCGGCCGCGCACAGCCATCAATTTTGATCCTTTTGGTCATTCGCGCGGCATGGTCCAGATCCTGGCCAAGTGCGGCTTTGATGCGTATCTGTTTGGCCGCCCGACGCCGGACGCGCTGGCCTTGCCGGCGGAAGCCTTCACGTGGCGCGGCTTTGACGGCTCCTGCGTCATTGCCCGGCGTTTCCCCGGCTGGTACAACACCAATCTCGGGCAGGCCCGGCGCGTGGTTGAAGAGCGCATTGCCGCCTGCCGCGCCAAGGGCGAGGCCGTCGCGCCAATTCTCTGGGGTGTCGGCAATCACGGCGGCGGCCCGTCGCGCAAGGATCTTGACGATATCGAGCAATTGATTGCCACGCGCACGGATGTCGAGATTCTGCATTCAACGCCGGACGCGTATTTTGCCGACGTGCGGCGGCGCACCACGCTGCCGGCGCACGCGGAGGACATCACGCCGTGGGGCGTCGGCTGCTACACCTCGCAAGTGCGCGTCAAGCAGCAGCATCGCCGGCTCGAAAACGAATTGTTCATGACGGAAAAGATGGCGACCGCCGCCACTTTTCAAGGCTTGCTGCCGTATCCGGTTGAAGCCTTGCAGGCCGCGACGCGCGATCTGGCCTTCGCCGAATTTCACGACATTTTGCCGGGCAGCTCGGTGGCCGGCGTCGAGGAAGGCGCGCTGCGCCTGATGGATCACGGCCTGGAAGAGCTGGCGCGCGTCAAGGCCCAGGCCTTCTTTGCGCTGGCGTCCGGCCAGCCGGCGGCGCGGCCCAACACGATCCCCGTGCTGGTCTACAATCCGCATCCGTATGTGGTCGAGACGGACGTTGTCTGCGAATTTCAGTTGCCGGACATCACGATCGCGGAGACCTGGACGGAGCCGCGCGTGTACCACGGCACGCGCCAACTTCCATCACAAGTTGAAAAAGAAGCCGGCAACCTGAACGCGGACTGGCGCAAGCGGATCGTGTTTCGCGCCCGACTGCTGCCGGCGCAGATGAACCGCTTCGATTGCCATTTGCACGTGCTGCCGCACAAGCCGGCCGTGCCGGTCACGCGCCCGGCACGCCACGTGGTCGTGCGCACCGCCGCCTATGAGGTGCGCATCAATCAGCACACCGGCTGCATTGATCGCTGGCGTGTGCGTGGCAACGATGTGCTGGCGGCGCCGGCCGGCGTGCCGGTCGTGCATGCCGACAATGAAGACCCGTGGGGCATGAGCGGCCGCAGCCTTGCCAACGATGTGTGCGGCGCCTTTGCCGCCATGACGCCGGCCCAGTGCGCGACCTACTGCGGCGTGCGCGTGCCGGCGCTGCCGCCCGTGCGGATCATCGAGGACGGGCCGGTGCGCACCATGGTTGAAGCCGTCATGCAGTATAACGCATCCACCCTGTGCGTGCGCTACATCCTGCCGAAACACGGCACGGAGATCGGCATTCATTGGCGGGTGAACTGGCACGAGAGCAATGCGCTCCTGCGCATGGCCATTCCGACCGTGCTGCAGGCCGGCACGTATGCCGGCCAGACCGCATTCGGTGTCCAGGAACTGCCGGCAAACAATGACGAATGTGTCGCGCAGAAATGGGTGCTGCTGGCCGATCGGCAGCAGAACATGGCGCTGACCTGCATCAATGAGGGCATCTATGGTTCGCGCTGCCGCGCCGGCGTCGTGGCATTGACGCTGCTGCGCAGTCCGGCTTACAGCGGCCATCCCATTGGTGATCGGCCGGTCGTGCCGCAAGACCGTTGCACGCCGCGCATTGACCAGGGTGTGCGCGAGTTTCGCGTGTGGCTCAATGCGGGCCAGCCCGCCGAGCGGCGCGCGGCGATCGAGCGCGAGGCGCTGGCGCATAATGAGCAGCCGTTCGCGTTGTCGTTCTTTCCCGGCGGCGGCGGCGCAATGCCGGCGCCCTTCGCCTGCCTTAGCGACGACGTCGTGCAAATCACCGCGGTCAAGAAAGCAGCGCGGGATGCGGCGTTGATTGTGCGCCTGTTCGAGCCGACCGGCCACGCGCGCACCACCGTGCTGACCGTGCCCGCGCTGAAGCTGCGCGCCCGCATTGCCCTGCGCGCCTTCGAGGCCAAGACCCTCAAAATCAATCCGCGCACCAAACGCATTATTGAAACCAACATGCTGGAAGAACCCTGCCGCAAATGACGGAGGCATGATGATGGCGTGGAGAGCAACAGGCCCATGGCAGCGTATGCCCAATTCCGGCGACTCGAACAGAAGCGGAGGTAAGAAGGCTATGTGCATGTCAGTAACAATGGCGTATCAAGGTAGGCGGGTGGATGCCGCCGAGACGGCGGCGCTACTCGTAGCGCCCGCGTCCCGCGGGCCATGCTGCGCAGCGCGGACGCTACTCGTAGCGCCCGCGTCCCGCGGGCCATGCTGCGCAGCGCGGACGCTACTCGTAGCGCCCGCGTCTCGCGGGCCATGCTGCGCAGCGCGGACGCTACTCGTAGCGCCCGCGTCCCGCGGGCCATGCTGCGCAGCGCGGACGCTACTCGTAGCGCCCGCGTCTCGCGGGCCATGCTGCGCAGCGCGGACGCTACTCGTAGCGCCCGCGTCCCGCGGGCCATGCTGCGCAGCGCGGACGCTACTCGTAGCGCCCGCGTCTCGCGGGCCATGCTGCGCAGCGCGGACGCTACTCGTAGCGCCCGCGTCTCGCGGGCCATGCTGCGCAGCGAGTCGCCGGCATTGGAGTATGCGCGCGGCGCGCGGCGTGGCGCTGGTGGCGGTCTTGTCGGTGCTGGTCGTGCTGGCGCTGCTGGCGGCGTCGCTGGCCGTGCTGATGCAGATTGAAACGGTCAGCGCGCGCACCCATATCGGTGAAAATCAGTTGTATCTCTTGCTGGATTCCAGTTTGGCGCACGCCAAGGCGCTGATCTACGCAACGCAGAGCGCGGAGGACGGGCAACTGGTGCCGCGCGATGTGTTGCTGGACCGGTTTCCGGCGCGCGCGCCGGGTGGCACATCGCCATGGATAAATGTGTATGACCAGCGCGGCTCGCTGTGCGGGCGCTACGCCTTGTCGGTTGAAGACGAAGCGGCCAAGGTCGACCTGAACAGCGCGTTCATGCTCGCGCCGTCCCAAGGCAGCGGCTGGACGCCGGGCGAGCTGAATTTGCCGCTGGCACTGGGCGTGCCACCCCAATGGGCAGGGTCACTGGTCAGCTATCGCCACGGCCGCAACAATGTCCCGGGTGCGCGCGGCGACGATGACGAGAACAATATTTTCCTGATGACCGACGGCATTGACAATGACGCCGACGGCGTCATGGACGAGGACAACGAAGGCATTGACGACCCGGGCGAATACAATGCGTTTGCCCCGTGCGGCGATGACCGCGCCTTCACCGGCGTGGCCGAGGCCCTGCGGGTTTTGCGCAACAGCATCGGCAAGATGTCGGTGGACCAGTCGATCGCCTTGCGCCGCGAAATCCCCCGCCGCGCCAGCTTGTATGCCATTGATTTCCCCACCTATGCCAGCGACGGCACCCCCTTGGTGGATGACATCAATGTCTTGACGCCGCGCGAGTGCCGCCGCACGGTCGGGCGCGCCAATCAACGCCAGCCGTTCGGCGCCACGCAACCACAGTTGAACCAGCTGGCCGCCAATATTGTGGATTATCGCGATCAAAATCATGTGCTCTCCACCTTGGGCGGCCAGTATGGCGTCGAAGCCATCAATTTTAATGAAGTGCTGGCCAACGACGGCACGGTCGCGTTCAACACCGCGCCTGCCACGGCCGGCACCAGTTCGGCCTCGGATAAGGAGCTGGTCGTGCCGCATTATTGCATGTGGAATCATGACGGCAACGCATGGAATCTCGACAAGGCGAGCTGGGCCTTCACCGCCGGCGGCGAATACTCGCCGTGGGATATCCAAGTGCTGGACAAGTCGCGCGTGCGCCTGCTCGGCCCCGCCAGAAAATTCACCAGCCCAAACAGCAGCAGCTATTTCATGGAAACGCTGCACCAGCAAGTGTACGACCGCTATCTGAAAATGCGCCGCGGCACAGAGTACCCGCCGCAGAACCGCCTCACCGAGCGCAACGGCTACAGCTTCTCGTACGAGTCACCCACCTGGCCGGAAGATCTTTTCAAGAACGCCTACGTCGTGCTCGTCCAATCACCACCGCACAGCCTGACCGCCAGCGCCGGCAACTCGCCGCGCGTGCAAAAAGTGCGCAGCAGCAACCGCGATGGCGTGCTCCAGCTCGAAACCGCCATCACGTTTGATTATACCACCAACCTGACCCGCGGCCTGGTCTTCGGCTGGGCCGGCAAAGGCTTCGCCATGTGTGCCCAGCCGCGCGTGCCGCTGATGTTGTCCATCGCGACGCTGCAGTCGCACAAGTATTACCTGCCGATCGTCAACAACTGGGCTGAACACCGCTCGCCCAGTCGCGTCGCGCGCGCCGGCTTTGGCCCGGTCAACACCCTCAGCCGCGACGACCGCCGCCCGGTCGATCACAAACTCACCTATGGCGGCGACACGCCCGAAACCAGCGAGCCCGTGCGCGCCTCCGGCCAGGGCGTGATCCATGTGTTTTACAGCACCGGCAGTGACACCACCTTTTCCCCCGCACTCGGCTTCAGCGGCTGGAACACGATGCTCGGCATCACCTTCATGCGGCCGGAAGTGCTGGAACTGCTCAATGTCAGCCCGCGCGCCATCTCGCTGCGCGGCTGGACCCTGACCTTCAACAGCGGCTCGGTCGTCAATGACGTCGGCATCATTGACCAGGGGCGCGGCTACAGCTTGCGCGGCGGCGGGTCGGATGCCAATCCGAGCATCCCGGCCAATGGCTATTTTTATTTGGTCAACAACACCAAATTGTTCAACAGCGAGTTCGGCTCGGGCGCGCCCAACATCAACTGGGGCGCCAGCGCCGCCCAGTCCGTGCCAGTCTGGGAAATTCCCAACAATTCGTGGGGCGTGCAATATGACATTGACAAGGCGGTGGCGGTCGGCAGCAATCCGTATGACGTGCGCATTTACGTCAAGAACGAGCACTTCCGCCCCAATCAATTTCGCGGCGAAGTCGTTGAAATGGTCAACACCCGCAATCCCAAAGAGACCAAGGGCTGCGCGCACGGCTGCCGCTATCGCGTGGTCGAGAACACCGGCAATTCGCTGACCATCGATGTCAACGCCGCCGACAAGACCGACGCGACCCATTATGAGCCGGGCGGCTACATGGGCAGCGGCGTCGGCGTTGATCGCCTGATGCTGCTGGGCATGCCGGCCAAAGGCGGCGTGGTCTCGATGACCTTGAAAAATGAATACAAGCAAATCGTCTCGCGCACGATTGACTATGCCTACCTTGACCAGGATCCCGACCGCTGGTATGGCCAAAGCGCCGAGAAGACCGACCCGACCCAGTACCAGTGGGTGGTGCGCAAGCAGCCCAGCATTGACGGGCGGCCGCGCCAGGCGCAGAACTTTTCGCAGCGCGGGCGCCGCCAGGATCCCGTGTTTATCAAGAACGGCCCGTTTAGCAGCGTTGGCGAAGTGCAGCGCGTGCGCGTCGGCGAGGCCTTCAAAAATGTCGGCGGCAATCTCAATACCGCCGGCCAGCGCGTCATGCTGGGCTCGCTGGCCAATGTGTTTGGCACCGGCTGCATCCGCCTCGAGGCGTGCGACACGCGCGCCCAGCGCAGCGGCTGGCGCTCCACGCTCGACGCCGTCCAATTGGCGCGCGCCGGCGGGATCACCGCGCGCAACGGCGCGTGGGAAGTGGACCAATGGAAAAACCAGTCGCTGCTGTTTCTCACCGGCGCGCTGCGCGGCGAGAAGTACTTCGTCACCGGCAACGCGCGCAATACCTTGCAGTTGACCGACCCGGGCGACAGCACCATTCCGCGCTCCACCCCGCGCCGCCTGCCCCTCCAGCCAACGCGCGATGACGCGTTCTGCCTCGGACCGGGCTACAGCACGCCCTTGTGCTATTCGCGCCGCGCCGGCGAAAAAGGAGAATGGCTCTGGAAAAACCGCATCGCCGTGCCGGGCACGTATCAGCTCTATCTGTTCGGCCTGAACGATGGCATCAACACGACCGAGTTCATCGAGGAAAATTACAATGCCGCGCTGGATGTCTTTGTCTGGAATTGGACGCGCAACGACTATGACCGGATCGGTCGCAACCTTAAATATGACAAGGCCGACACCATTCATGCCGGCGCCATCACGCCGGAGCACATCTCGCCCAGCGGCGATGTCAAGCTGCAACTGGTTGCCGGCGACGTTGGCGAGCGCCAGACCGAGGAACAAATCGGCGAACTGCGCCAGGCCCGCACCAAACGCCAGACCGGCTATGCCTGGTTTAATTATGCCGTGATCACGCCGGTGCCAATGGCCGGCCGCATCAATGTGAACACGGCTGGTGAACGCATCCTGCGCGCCCTGCCGGGCGTGCAACAATCCCTCGCCGCCAACCTGGTCAACGGCGTTGGCGACAATTCCGGTGTGCATCTGAAACCGTATAACAACCTCGGCGATGTGTTGCAGGTCGCCGGCATGACGCCGCAACTGTTCGAGCGCCTCGCCAATCTGATCACCTTGCGCACCTCATCCTACACGGTCGAGGCGCGCGTGCAGGCGGTGCAAGACGCCAATCGCGACGGCATTATTGATGAGGACAAAGGTGACAAAGTCGTGGCCGCGCGCAACCTGCGCTATGTGCTGCGCTATAATCCGCGCGCGCCGGCCGGCGAGGCGGTGCAGATTCTCGAGCGCTACGCGCCGTAGCGCAAGCAAGTTTTCAGTTTTCGGTTTTCGGTTTTCGGTTGCAGATATGGCGGTGCGGCTTTCCTTCCAGTCAATCTCATGTCGATGAATTGAAAGATTGCGCCTGCAGCTCCCCGCTGATCCCACCAGCGGCTAGCTGCAGAATAGTATTTGCAGTTTGTCACGCACTTCTGCAATCAATGCTGGTGGCAACACACCCAATTCACGGCGGATAATAGCCGTGCTTGCGGTCATGAGCCGATGCAGCCGGATTACCGACTTGACATGCAAACCTGTCGCGGCGAAATTGGCGTGCGTATCGGCAACAGCAACATCACTCGGCAAAGGCTCATCCGGTGTTTGGCTGGTAATGAATGCCAGAATGACATGGCGGTGCGAACCGAGCGGCTCTGTGAGGCATACGGCCGGACGCACCTTGGTGGATGCCAGATCGTCAAAAGGAAACGAAACCAAGACGATCTTATGCTTCATAAAGTGCATGGCCGTCGCGCAATGTGTAGATGTCTTCTGCCGGATCCTTGAGGAATGCGAAGGCGGAATTCTGCGCTGCCGTACGCAGCCATTCCTCTTCATCTTGGTGCTGCTCTTCGCCAAACAAAATGATAATCCGCACCTGCGCAGGCCCCTTCACCGGCAGTGGCTCGTCAACAATCAATTTGTTGCGCCGGTCAATCCTGCCGGTAAGTTCAATCGCTCGTTCGCTAACACGCATGGTTGTCTCCTGAAGCACGGTGACATTACAGCTGTTTCATTATACCAATTTCTGCCATGAATTGTTCGCAAGGAACCAATATAGAACGAGCCGTCGAGCCGCGGCGGATCGAATGCAGCCAACGAACGCGGCCAAGGTTGGCATGCTGATGCTGCCGCGCTCGCACATGTGACGAACGCGGCTGGTTGCTGAACCGAAAATCCCAAATATGGCCGGAGAGATCGCTGCCGCTGGCGGGATGGAAGCTAAGATTGAGAGAAGCGTGGCGGCGCACGGCCTTTATCTCAATCTTATGCACCCACGACCACGCCAACGGCGGGATCGTGGGGGTCTGCAGAAAAGATGATGAATAGCCAATATCCAACACTCAATATCCAATGATGAAAGAAAGACCACAGAAAAGAATGAAGAGCCACGAACGACCGCAAGTGATTTTATATTAATTTGTTCGCCGCGAACAAATTATTGGACATTCCTTGTTGGATATTGGATATTCGCATTCCCTGAACCCTGAACCCTGAACCCTTGAAGCACCTTCATCGCGGTTGATATCGCGCGGGTGTCTTGCTATACTAATGGGCAATGGGAGCTGTTATGAAATATTGTTTGTCGCATGTCCGCCTTGGTTTACTGTGTTTGCTGGCGTGTGTCGCATGTCAGCGTGCGCCGCATCCTGGCGCGCCGACCGCGAACCGGACTGTCCAGCCTGCGGCACATAGCGCAGCCCCGCGCCCGCTGCGCATCTCTTTCGACGGGCGCTGCACCAATCTGGTTGAACAGTCCATCGCCGGCTGGGATCTGGCGCAGCAACTGGCGGTGGAAGATCGTGGCGCACTGTTGCATGCCTGCCGTGTCCAGCCGGACAATCCCGATCTGTGGCTGTTGGCGGGCATATATTCATGCGACGATTCTCTTGCCTATCTCAACCGTGCGATTGCGCTGGCGCCGGATGCCTTTTTACCACAACTGGCGCTGGTGCGTGAGGTGCGCCGCAAAAGCGACTGCGCCTTGACGTATCACGTCGCCACCGGCGCGTTTGCCCGCGCCGTCACGCCTGGGGAAGTTATGGCGTGGTGTGACCAAGCGCAGGCGGATTTTATTAAAGGTGACAATCCCGCGGCAATGCTCTACACCAACTTTATTTGTCGTCTGCCGCCCACGCCGCAGGCCGTCTTGGCGCGCGCTTTTCTGGCAGTATCGCTGGGCATGGTCACGGACGCGGTTGCGGCGACCCGCGCAGTTCTTGCCCAAGAAACAAACAGCATGGTGCGTACTGCCCTTGCCGCACGCATGTGGGCGCTTGGCAGCAATGTCGCGCTGCTGGCTGGCTGCGACGCGCCACTCGCGCCGGCGCCCTTGTCCGCGTTTGACACGCTGTTGCAGCAAATCAGTGCCAATCCCAACACGGCCAGCAGCATGGTCTGGTGCAGTGAAGCCATGCAGCGTGCCACCAATGCCACCATGCGCATCACCGTGGCACAATATCTCTTGCAGGCACACCGGCAAGGGCGCCAGACCATTTCGAATCTGGATGCCTTTGCCGATGCGATCCTGGGCGTCTATGTGCCGCCGGCCGACACCATGGCCACCTGGCTTTTCCTCTTGCGCCAAGCCAACGCCACCAATGCGCTGCAGCGCCAACTCGTGCGCAGGCCGCTTGATGCAGCGGTGGCGCTGCGCTATCTTGAACAGCTTTCGTGGGAGTCATCCGAACAGGCCGCGGCGCAACGCCCGCTCGACCTGCAAGTGCTGGACGTGCTGGCGGCGCAGCTGCCAAGCAATGCGGCCGTCGCGCGCGCCATGGCGGTGTGGTACGCCCGCCAAGGCCTTGTTGCCGATGAGATTGCCTGCTGCAGCATGGCGCTCGCGCTGGAAACCAACGATTATGCCAAGGCGCGCGCCGCCGCGCAACTGAGTGACGCGTACCTGAAAGACGGCGACAGCGCACGCGCCGCCGCCTTGCTGCCACTGCTCCTGCCGTTGGCGCGCGAGGACGGGGTGATTGCGCGCGCCACCGCCTTGTGCCAGCTCGCGGCCGGCAACAGCAATGACGCTTGCGAACTCTTGCTTGCCTGCTGCAGCAACAACAATGACCTGCCGCAAAACGACAAATGCGCGCTGATGCGCTTGGTCTTGAACACCTCCTGGCCGGACGTCGCCCTGCAGACGCGCGTCGTGCAAACCTGCTTTGACTGCCTGATGGCAACGCAACTGCAGGCAAGCGCAACGCTGGTCTATGAAATGAGCCGCGAGGTGCTGCGCGCATTGGTGCAACTTGACCGGCCGGCTGACGCCTTTGCCTTGCTGCCCAAAGCGCAGGCGACGGGTTCCATCCCATTTGAGTTGGCGCGTGCGTGCGCCAAGCCAAACTGGAAGGAGCAACTTGCGCAGTTTATCAATGCCGCGCCCGCCAATCTATGCACGCAATACACGTATGCGGTCAGTGTGGCTAACCTTGCCGCAGCCGTTGGGCTGCGGGCCGAGGCGCTGGCGTTGTACCGTTCGGCATTGCGCCATGAACGGCAAGCTTCCTATGACTGGTTCATGCATGCGCAGACGGCGCTGCGCCTGGCCAAGGAGCTGGACGATGCCACGGCCCGCGCTGAACTTATCGAGAATATCGACGCCGTGCTGTCTGCCAGCGCCGGCGGCGCTGACCGTCTGGCGCATTTGCGCTGGTGTTGCAGCGATGCATTAGACCAAGCCCAATTTGGCAAATGGCGGGATCTGATATGGCGCAGCAGCACCAACAAAATCGAGCCGGCCTTGCTCGACGAAGTCATTCCGTATGCCATGCGCGACGGCCAGACCAATCTGTTGCGCGAGATCGCGGCGCACTTGGCGGCGCAGACCAATCGTTCGTTTGCGCTGCAGGCCAAGGTCTGCGCATTGCTTGCCTTTGCGGGCGACACCAATGCCTGCCTGCAATCCATCGCGGCCCTCGGCACCTTGCTGACCAATGCGGCGATGATTGAAACCTGCGGCGCGGAGTACCTCCACTTGCTCTTGCAGCAGGCCAACAATCCATCGAATATCGAAGCCGTGGTCGGCGCATGGTGTACCAACACGGCACTATCCGTTCGCCAACGTTTTCAGTTTCTGGATCGCATCGTGCATGATATGCCCTATCAGAGCGCCACCCAGTCACTGTGGCGCTTGTGGCACGAGGCCACGTCAAGCACCACGCGCGGCGATATTCTGGAAACACTTCTGTATAGCTTCTACGAGCAGCAAGATCGCGCCGCACTCGCGAATTTTGCGGAACAGGCCATGCGCGACCCAACCACAAGTGACGACACCATGGCATCGCTGGCACGCCATTTTGAATCCCTGAACATGCCGGCCGATGCGCTGGTGCTGACCGAGCAGTTGCTGGCACGCAAGCCCGCCAATGCCGAGGAACGCGTCGGGCTGCTGGTCAAACTTGCGCAATTGTACGGCCAGACGGGCAATCACGCCCAGCTTGCCGC
>Ga0247841_10003517_pt1 | contig 28781 bp, 20 predicted proteins | sample LaCruzMarch2015__2_FD_192410 | JGI IMG/M metagenome (GOLD analysis project Ga0247841, IMG submission 192410) | Freshwater microbial communities from meromictic Lake La Cruz, Castile-La Mancha, Spain - LaCruzMarch2015_18m | ecosystem: Environmental > Aquatic > Freshwater > Lake | place: Spain... | reverse complement strand
AGTACCACATCCACGCGTCAACATTGATCGGCTCGCCGACCGTGCCGAGCAGGCGCAGGCTCGATAGGTCGTACTTCGCCGGCCACTCGTCGCCCTGCTTGAGCAACATGCGGATCAGGGTCGGCGCCGTGTAGAGCTGCGTGATCTTGTGCCTCTGGATCATGTCCCACATGCGGCCGTAGTCGGGCATGTCGGGCGAGCCCTCGTACATGAACGAGGTGACGCCGTTCATGAGCGGGCCGTAGTTGATGTAGGTGTGGCCGGTGACCCAGCCGACGTCGGCCGTGCACCAGAAGATGTCGCCGGGGTGGAGGTCGAAGTTCCACTTGGCGGTGACGTACGACTGCACGGCGTAGCCGCCCGTGGTGTGCATGATGCCCTTCGGCTTCCCGGTCGTTCCCGACGTGTAGAGGAGGAACGACAGGTCTTCGGCGTCGAGCGGCTCGGCCGGGCAGTCGGCCGAGGCCTTGGCGACGAGGTCGTGGTACCACAGGTCGCGGCCGGCCTTCATCGGCGCGCTCCCGTCGAGGCGCTTCACGACGACAACTTTCTCGACCTGGGTCCCGGCGACGCCGTCGTCGGCCGCCTTCTTGAGGCCGATCGGCTTGCCGCGGCGGTAGTAGCCGTCGGCGGTGATGAGCACTTTTGCGCCGGCGTCGTCCATGCGGTCGCGCAGCGACTCGGGGCTGAAGGCGGAGAAGACCACGCTGTGCGGCGCACCGATGCGGGCGCAGGCCTGCATGGCGACGACGGCCTCGGGGATCATCGGCATGTAGATGCCGACCCGGTCGCCCTTCTTCACGCCGAGAGACTTCAGGGCGTTGGCGAACTTGCAGACGCGCTCGTGGAGTTCCTTATAGGTGATGTGGAGGGGTTTCTCATTCGCCGGTTCGGGCTCCCAGATCAGAGCGATCCGGTCGCCGTGGCCGGCCAGAAGGTGTCGGTCGAGGGAGTTGTAGGACAGGTTGATCTTCCCGCCGACGAACCACTTGTAGGCGTGAGGCGCGAAGTCGTACGCCTTGTCCCACTTCTTGAACCAGTGAAGCTCCTCGGCCTGCTTTGCCCAGAAACCGACCGGGTCCGCCGCCGCTTCCTTGTAGATTGCCTCGTCCGAAACCCACGCTTTCTTCTTCAGTTCGTCTGTGGGCCAAAAGACGTTCTCACGCGTTGGGTCCTTCTTGACCCACTTCTTCGCCTCCGACACGTTTGGACCTCCTGTTGCACGGTGTGAAAAGCACGTTGGATGCTAGCCGAACGGCCTGTACCCTGCAACGCTAGATCGGTAGCGAGGGTGTGACCTGGAGGAGGATCGGGACGGAGAGGACGAGGCGATACACGGGCACGGCGCGGAGGACGCGCGTCACGTAGGCCGCCGTCTCGGGAAACGCGGTCGTCCCCTCGGCCAGCCAGCGGTCGACGCGCGTTGGCCCGGCGTTGTACGCGGCGAGGGCCAGGTTGAGGCTGCCGAAGCGATCGATGAGGTAGTGGAGGTACCACGTGCCGAAGCGGAGGTTCGTCTCCGGGTCGTGGAGGTCGAACGCGCTCACATCAAGGCGGCCGGCGATCCAGAGCGCGGTGTCCGGCATGATCTGCATCAGGCCGACGGCGCCGCGCGGCGACACGGCGTTCGCGTGGAAGCGGCTCTCGGCGCGCACGACGGCGCAAACGAGGGCCGGGTCGAGGCCGACGGCTTCGGCGTGGGCACGGACCCGGTCGAGGTCGTCGACGGGGTAGAGGATGCGCAGGCCTAGGGCGGCCGCGTAGACACAGGCGACGGCGGCCAGGGCGAGTGTTCCAGTACGTAGGATCCGCGCCCGCCGCCGGCTCATGTTCCCATCATACGGGAATCCTTGTAATCCGCTGCGCGGCGCGTCGAATGCCGGGTGTGCCGTCTGTAGTTTCCGAAGTGGGGGTGGGATGAAGAGGTCTCTCGTTTGGCTGCGTGCGACCTTCGTGAGTGGGCTCCTGGCCATCCTGCCGATCGGCGCCACCGTCTACCTCCTGTGGGTCTTGTACGCGGCGCTAGATAGCCTGTTCGGACGAGGTCGCCCTGCCGGCGATGCGATCGAGCGAGCGATCGGTCACCAGATTCCCGGGCTTGGGATCATCCTCCTCATCGTGCTCATTCTGCTCGTCGGAGTCATCACGCGGAATTTCATTGGGCGGACGCTGCAGTACTACTTCGAGCGCCTGTTCTTTGCCGTGCCCGGCGTGCGGAAGATGTTCGGGACGTTCAAGCAGTTCGTGGGTGCGCTCCTCGGCAAGGACCGGACGAGCGCGTTCAAGCAAGTCGTCCTGTTCGAGTTTCCCCAGCCGGGGACGTATGCTGTCGGCGTTGTGACCCACGAGAATCCTGGCAAGCTGCAGGACGCCGTCGGCGAGGAGTGTGTCGTCGTCTACCTGCCGAATGCCCCCAACCCGTTGAGCGGCCGGCTGTTCGTCGTGCCGCGGCGGCTTGTGAGGTTCTTGGACATGCCCGTCGAGGACGCGATCTCGATGTTTGTCTCGAGCGGGTCGGTGCTTACGGGAGGCTCCGCGGCCGGCGAGAAGCGGGCGTCCCGGAAGGGGAGGTAGGCGTTGTCCCTGTTCAAAGAGCGGCAGTACTTGAGGATTCGCGTTGACCGCGAGGCGGACGACAGCCTGTGGATGAAGTGCAAGGCGTGCGGCGAGCTCGTGTTCAAGCGGCGGGTCCGTGAGAACAACAATGTCTGCCCGAGCTGCGGGGAGTACTTCTTCCTCACGGCGGCGGAGCGGATCGACTCGCTCGTCGATCCTGGCTCGTTCGAGGACCTGACGGAACGTATCGTCACCGACGATCCGCTCGCGTTTGTCGATAGCCAGCCCTACCGCGAGCGCCTGCGCGAGGCGCAGGAGAAGACGTCGCTCTCGGACGCGATTGTGATCGGCCGCGGAACGATCGAAGGGATTCCCCTCATCCTCGGAGTCATGGACTTCCGCTTCATCGGGGGCAGCATGGGGTCCGTGATGGGGGAACACATCTGCCGTGCCATGGAGGCGGCCATGACCGAACGGCGGGCGTTCGTCCTCGTGTCGTCGTCCGGCGGGGCCCGCATCCAGGAGGGCATGTTCTCGCTCCTACAAATGGCGAAGACGGTCACCGTACGGCGGCGCCTCGCCGAGGCCGGACTGCCGTTTGTCTCGGTGATGACGTATCCAACGTCGGGCGGTGTCCAGGCGTCGATCGCCTCGCTCGGTGACATTCTCATCGCCGAGAAGGGGGCGCTGATCGGATTCGCCGGGCGTCGGGTCATCCAGCAGACGATTGCGCAGGAACTCCCGGCTCACTTTCAGACGGAGACGTTCGCTCTCGAACGCGGGCAGATCGACCGCGTCGTGCGGCGCGAGGATCTGCGCGCCGAGCTTGCCCTTGCCCTCGGCTTCTTCGCGGGGGTCCGATGAGCGACGAACGCACGCTGGACCTGCTCGAGGCGAAGATCGAGGAGCTGCGCCAGCTCAACGCCGTCGAGGGCATCGACTTGTCGAAGGAGATCGTGCGGCTGGAAGAGAAACTGCAGCACCTTCGCCGCAAGCTCTATGAGAACCTGAACGATTGGGAGCGTGTGAAGCTCGCTCGGCATCCGAAGAGGCCCTACTCCCTCGATTACCTCGGATCGGTTTTCGAAGGCTTCTACGAGCTGCGGGGAGATCGAGTGACGGGCGACGATCGCGCGCTCTTGGTCGGTCTTGCGCGTCTTGACGGCCGGCCGGTCGTTGTGTTGGCCCAGCAGAAGGGGCGAACGACCGAAGAGAATAAGGAGCGGTTCTTTGGGATGCCCCGCCCCCAGGGATTCCGCAAGGCGCGGCGCGCGATCGAGTTGGCCGACCGCTTCCGTTTTCCCCTCATCTCGCTGATCGACACGCCGGGCGCGTATCCGGGCCTCGAGGCGGAAGAGCAGAACGTCGGAGCGACGATCGCCGAGAGCCTCCAGGCGATGGCCGGAGTGCGCGTGCCGACGATCGCCGTCGTGATCGGCGAAGGCGGATCGGGCGGGGCGCTGGCCATCGGTCTCGCGGACTGCGTCCTGATGCTCGAGAATGCCATCTTCTCGGTGATCACGCCCGAGGGTGCGGCATCCATCCTGTGGAAGGACAAGGACAAGGCGAAGGACGCGGCTGCCGCCCTGCAGCTGACGGCCGACCGCCTGCAGGCGCTCGGCCTGATCGATGGCATCGTTCCCGAGCCGCTGGGAGGCGCCCACAAGGACTTCGGCAAGACGGCCGACGCTCTCAAGACGGAGATCGTGCGGCGCCTGAGTGAACTCGCGGCGTTGCCGGAGAGCGACCTCCTGGATCGGCGCTACGCGCGCTATCGCGGGATCGGGCGTTTCGTCTTGGCACCCATCCCGACGCCCGACGCGCTGCCTCCAGCAGTCGACGTCGCACGCAACTAGCCAGGGGCAGCTGTTCGGGAACTCTTCCTCGACTCCTCGCGCAGCTGCGCCGCCGCGTGTTCCGCCTCGGTCGACTCTTCGACGTTGCGGAAGATGACGTACGTCATCACGATCGAGGCGGAGTAGAGCGTCGCCGTGATCAGAAAGAGCGGCGTGAAGCCCGCGGCCACTTGAACGCGGCCGCTGATCCAGGCGGAGATCGCCCACCCGCCATTCCAGGCGAGCATGAGGAGGCTGGCCGCGAGTGGCCGAACGTGGGTCGGGACGATGCCCATCGAGTAGGCGGCGAACAAGGGCGCGCTCATGTTCATCAGCGCGGTCCGAACGAGGAAGCTCCCTGCCGATGCGCCGAAGACGGGAGCAAGCCCCATGGCCAGAAGGAATGGAATCGACAGGGCCTGACTCAAGACGATGGCGCGCACCTTGCCAAGCTTGCCCGCGGCCCACGGCGCGAGGATGCCGGCGAACCCCATCAGGAGCGAGGATAGCGCGAACATCGAGCCGAGGAGGGCGTCGGAGACATGGAAGCGGAGGTGGAAGAACACGTTGAGGAACGGCATCGTCATCCCTGCGCCAAGGGACGCGATGAGTTGTACGGCGAGGAGCTTCGCGAGCAGCGGCCGGTAGGGCCGCCAGTGTCCACGTGCGGGCCGCTGCGCAGCGGCCGCGGGGGCCATTCCCCGCAGGCGGGCGATGGGCAGAAAGGCCGCCAGGGTCACGGCCATCGCGACGAGCAACACCCCGCGATACCCCGCGCTCGTGCCTCCGCTGCCGACACCGAGGTACTGGGTGAGGTGACCGCCAAGGAAGCTTGCCACCACGGTGGCGAATGTATTGAGCGCGAACTGAACGCCGAACAGGTGCGTCCTCGTCCTTTCGTTGCTGACCGTCACGAGGAGCGGCGACGAGACGATCGACAGGAGGACAGTTCCCAACCCCGAGACGATCGCCGCCACGACCAGGATGGGCCGTGACGGATAGAGGACCCAGGCGACCTGCGCCATGGCGGAGATGGCGAGTCCGATCGTCAGCGCCCGCCGAAAGCCCAGGCGCGGCAGGAGAAGCCCGGCGGGTACCGCGGCGGCCGCGGTCACGAGAGCGGGCAGGCTCGCGAGGAGGCCGACAAACGCCTGGTCGTAGCCGAGCGAAAGGACGTAGAGATTGAAGAACAGGTACAGCAGTCCGGAGCCGAAGCCCACGAGAAGCGAGGTCGCGAGGTACAAGCGGGCGTTTGACGAAAACTCGCGGATCGCGGACGCGTAGGCACGGATCATGTCCACCTCCCGGGTGGGTCAGCGTTCGAGGATGTCGTGCGCGCGTCGCACGATCGTTTCCGGAGTGAGGCCGAGGCGTGCCGCGACCTCGGGCCCTGGCGCGCTGGCTCCGAATCGATCGACGCCGACGACGTGGCCGCGTGCGCCGACGTAGCGCTCCCATCCCAACGTTCGTCCAGCCTCGACCGCAACCCTCGCGGATACGGCTGGCGGGAGCACGCTGGCGCGATACGCCTCGGGCTGCTGCTCGAACAGCTCCCAACTGGGCATCGACACGACGCGAGTACGGATGTCTTCGGAGGCGAGTTGGCGCGCGGCGTCAAGGGTGAGTGCGACCTCCGAGCCTGAAGCGATCAGGATGAGCTCGGGCGTCGGGGCTGTGTCCCACAGCACGTACGCGCCGCGGCGAACGCCGCTCGCCGGCGCGAGCTGCGCGCGGTCGAGCGTCGGCAACGCCTGGCGCGACAAGACGAGCGCGGTGGGGCCGCCGACGCGCTCGACGGCCAGCCGCCAGGCCTCGACGGTCTCGTTGGCGTCGGCAGGGCGGAGGACGACGAGGTTCGGGATCAGGCGCAGACTCATGATGTGCTCGACCGGCTGGTGCGTCGGACCGTCTTCGCCGACGGCGATCGAGTCGTGCGTGAACGCGAAGATCGTCCGATAGCCGGCGAGCGCCGCGACGCGAATCGCCGGACGCAGGTAGTCGGAGAAGACGAGGAACGTCGACGCGTAGGGGAGGACGGCGCCATGCGCGGCGAGGCCGTTCGAGATCGCTCCCATCGCGTGTTCGCGTACCCCGAAGTGGAGGTTGCGTCCTCCATAGCCCCAGTCCGGGCCGATGGTCCCCTGGGCGTCGAGGGGACGCCCGCCCGGGAACCCGAAGTCGCCGAGGTCCTTGAGCGATGTCAGCGTCGAGGGGTTGAGATCGGCCGAGCCGCCAAGCAGCTCTGGCACGGCAGCAGCGATGGCCTGGAGAACCGTCTCTGATGCCTTGCGCGTCGGGATCCCCTTGGCGTCCGGCGGGAAGGTCGGGAGCTCGGCGTCCCAGCCTTCGGGAAGCCGGCCTGACCGTCTGCGCTCGAATTCCGCGGCCAAGTCCGGGAACGCGCGGCGATAGACGTCGAACCGGCCGTTCCACTCGTCGTGCGCGGTGGCTCCCCGCCCGGCGAGGTCGGCGAAGCGCTGGCGAACGTCGTCGGGCACGAGGAAGGCCGGCGACTCAGGCCAACCCAGGGCGCGCTTTGCGGCGGCGACCTCCTCCGGCCCAAGCGGTGCGCCGTGCGCGCCGAACGTGTTCTGCTTCGTCGGTGCTCCGTACCCGATGACCGTCTTGACGACGAGGAGAGACGGCCGGTCATCGTTCGCCGTCGCAGCGCGCAGAGAGCGCTCGATGGCCGCGAGATCGTTGCCGTCAGGCACGGTCTGGACGCTCCAGCCGGCGGCCACGAAGCGAGCGGCCGTGTCCTCCGATGTGGATAGGCTGGTTGAGCCGGCGAGGCAGATGTCGTTGGAGTCGTAGAGGACAATCAGACGACCGAGGCGCAGGTGGCCGGCGAGGGCGCACGCCTCGTAGGAGATGCCCTCCATGAAGTCGCCGTCGCCGGCGAGGACGAACGTGCGATGGTCGACGATCTCGTGCCCCGGCCGGTTGAACGTTGCGGCGAGATGGCGCTCGGCGATTGCAAGGCCCACCGCGTTGGCCAATCCCTGGCCCAACGGGCCGGTGGTTACCTCGACTCCCGGTGTGACCGTGCGCTCGGGATGCCCGGGCGTGCGACTGCCCCACTGGCGGAACGCCTTCAGTTCGTCCAACGGGAGGTTGTAGCCGGAGAGGTGGAGCAGCGCGTAGAGGAGCGCCGAGCCGTGGCCGGCGGAGAGGACGAAGCGGTCTCGGTCGGGCCACTGCGGGTCGTGAGGGTCGTGTTGGAGAACGCGCGACCAGAGGACGTGGGCGGCCGGCGCGGCTCCCAGTGGAAGGCCGGGGTGTCCGGAGTTCGCTTGCTCCACGGCGTCGATCGCGAGGAATCGCAGCGCGTTGACGCATCGTCTATCGAGCGCTTCTTGCCTTTCCATGAGCAGTCCCCCAGAACGCAGATGTGGCTTACCCTGCGAGCGACACTTTCCCTCAGCGCGATTACGCTTGTCAAGGAGGGGCCGGCTTTGCCCCATGCCGCGTTCGAAGTAAACTGACCTGTCGCTCCACGAGCGACGCTTGGGGAGGTGGCGCAGCATGCCGTTTCTTGGTGGAAGCGCGCTGAAAGAGACGTACCGTCGAGCTCAGCGCGGCGGATACGCCTACATGGCCAGCAATATCGCCGAACCCAACACGTTGATCGGTCTCCTGGACGCATACAGCGAGGCCAAGTCGGATCTTCTCGTCCAGATCAGCCCTGGGGCTGCAAAATTCGCCGGCGGCGGCGACAAGCTGGCCGGACTCCGCGCCCTGGCCGCACTCGTTCGTGAGCTGGCGGCGGATCGGCCGGTGGGAGTGTTCATCAACCTGGACCACTTCACGACCCAGGAGATGGGCCTCATTGAGACTGCGATTCGCGGGCGCCTGGTCTCGTCGATCATGATCGACGCGTCGACCGAGAGCTTCGACGAGAACGTTCGGATCAGCCGTGACGTGGTTCGGATGGCTAGAGGGAGCGGCATCCTTGTCGAGGCAGAACTGGGCAAGATCCGCGGTGTCGAGGACGAGATTGCGTCGGACGACGCCTTCTACACGCACCCCGACGAGGCGGTGGAGTTCGTGAACGCCTCGGGCGCCGATCTTCTGGCGATCTCGATCGGGACCGAGCATGGCGTGTCAAAGGGGCGCACCATCCAGCTGCGCGTTGACCTAGCGCAGGCGATCCAGACGAAACTCCGCGCGGCCGGTCTGGATACGCCGCTCGTCCTGCACGGCTCGTCGGGCCTGCTTCTTCACCAGGTGAGGGACGCGATCCGCTACGGAATCTGCAAGCTGAACAAGGACACCCACTATCAATACGTCTACGGCCGCACGGCGTGCGAATTCTACGTCAAGAACGCGGCAGCCATCGTCCCTCCGGTAGGTGTGGAGGACGACGTCGTGGACCTGTTCTCGAAGAGCGATTGGAGTCCGGACAAGAAGCTGTTCGACCCGCGTGTCGCCGGACGCGCCGTCCAGGAACGGATCAGGTGGATCGCCGGCGAGCTTCTTGCGCAGGCGGGCAGCGCGGGGCACTCGCATGCGATCGAGGGCGAGGCGGACGCGGGCTAGCTCCAGCTCCATCGCAGGAGCTAGCAGCCCATCGGCAGCACGACCTCTCTCAGGTAGCGCGCGGCATTCTCAGGCGGCATCGGGTTGATGTAGAAGCCCGTGCCCCACTCGAAGCCGGCCACCTGGGTCAGGCGCGGCAGGATGGCGATCCGCCAGTGGTAGTCGTAGGGCAGAGTGGACCAGTATCCCGGTCGTCCCGGCCGGTGCACCGGATTGGGCGTTGTCTTGAGGACGAAGTTGTATGGCACGTCCCCGAGCAGCGTCTTGAGACGACCCAACGTGCGGACTAGGGTGCGCGCGAGGCCGAGCCGATGTTCTGCCGTGAGCGTCGTGAAGTCGTGGGAGTGCGTCTTCGGGTAGACGACCAACTCGAATGGGAATCGAGAGTCGTAGGGCGCCCAGACGACGTGCCCGTCGACCTCTTCGACGATGCGCTCGCCGCTTCGGATCTCGTTCAGCATGACGTCGCAGTAGAGGCAACGCTCCTTCTTCTCGTAGTACGCGCGCGCGGTGGCGAGCGAGTTCCGCACTTCCTGGGGCACGATGGGCGTGGCGATGATCTGGGAGTGGGGATGAGCGAGCGACGCTCCGGCCTCTTTCCCATGGTTCTTGAACAAGAGAATGTAGCGGAACCAAGGGTTCTTCATGAGGTCCTGGAGGCGGGCGATGTACACGTCGATGACGAGCTTGACCTGCTCCTCGGTCATGTCGGCGATTCCCGGAGCGTGGTCAGGCGCCTCGACGACGACCTCGTGCGCGCCCACGCCGTGCATCCGGTCAAATACGCCGTCCACGGACTCGCGGCCCAGCTCGTGGTAGTCCTGCAGCGCGGGGAACTTGTTCGGGATGACGCGTACCCGCCAGCCTGCGCCTTCCGGAATGCGGTAGATCTCCGGCGGCGTCAGGTGCTCATTCCCGGCGCAGAACGGGCACGAGCCGGGTTTTTCCTCGGCGGCCTTTGGGTCCGGCTTGCGCTCGAAGTCGGAAGGTCGCTTGGCGCGCTCTGGCGCGACAATGACCCAGCGGTTGCTCGTGGGTCCACGGCGTAGCTCTGGCATGGTCATCCCTTCGTTTCCGATCAGAGTGTGCTTCGACCATTGTACTGCCGAGCGATGCTCGACTCATTACGGAATGTTCGTCCGGTTGACGCTGTCTCTCCGCGCGCCGATACTTTCTTCTGGAGGTGAAGAAATGCGCATCTTATTCGTTGCCGCCGAGGTCGCCCCGTTCGCCAAGACGGGCGGGCTGGCGGATGTAGCTCTTGCTCTACCGAGGGCTCTTGCTTCCCTTGGAGCTGAGGTCGTTGTGGTGATGCCAAAACACCGCTCGGTTACGGGGAAGACGGATCTTCGCGAAGCGGCGCGCGTCGCGGTTCCGGTCGCAGGGCAGTTGAGAGACTGCGTGGCCTATCGGGGGGTGTTGCCCGAGTGCAGCGTGCCGATCTACTTCCTGGGAAACGATCCGTACTTCGATCGTCCTGCGATTTACGGGGAAGGGAGCGAGTACCCGGACGCGCTCGAACGGTTCACGTTCCTGTCGCGCGGGGCGCTCGAGCTGTGCGAGGCTCTGGGGTGGACGCCGGACATCATTCACGCGAACGACTGGCACACGGCGCTCATCCCCGCGTTCGTCCGGTCGCTCGGGATGTCTCGCTCGAAAGAGGCGAAGACGATCCTCACGATTCACAATCTGGCCTACCAAGGGGCATTCCCGCGGAGTTTGGCGGGAGTTCTCGGTCTCTCCGATACGGCGCTCGAACCGTACGTGCGTGGCGACCAGCTGAACCTGCTTCGCGGGGGGATCCTGTCGGCCGACCTCGTGAACACGGTGTCACCGACCTATGCGAAAGAGATCCTCGACGCAGGGGACGGGCTGGAAGGAGAGCTTCGAGCGCGCAGAGACGATCTCTACGGCGTCTTGAACGGCATCGACACGACGGTGTGGGATCCGGCGCGTGACCCCCTCTTGTGGGCGACATATACCCGCAAGAACCTCGCCGGCAAAGCAAAGAACAAAGAGGCTCTGCAGAAGGCGCTCGGCCTGGTCGAGGATCCACGCGCCCCGTTGGTCGGCGCGATCTCCCGGCTCGCTGAACAGAAGGGGTTCGACCTCATCCTGCCGGCGTTCGATCGGCTGCTCGACTTGGGAGTCCAGTTCGTCGTTCTGGGAACGGGCGCACCGGAGTACGAGCGCTTCTTCCGCGACGCCGCCGAGCGACACCGCGGCCGGGTCGGAGCCCTCATCACGTTCTCTGAAGAGTGGGCGCATCGAATCGAGGCGGCGGCGGACATCTTCCTCATGCCTTCCCGCTTTGAGCCCTGTGGGCTGAATCAGTTGTATTCCCTGCGCTACGGAACGGTCCCCGTCGTTCGGGCGACCGGGGGCCTGCGCGACACGGTGGTCGATGTCGCCCAAGACAAGCGGCGCGCGAACGGCTTCGCTTTCGAGACCTATACGGCGGAGGACATGCTCCAGGCCGTCTCGCGGGCGGTGACCCTCTACCGCGACGATCCTCGCGCGTGGCGGGACATCCAGCAGCGTGGCATGGAGCAGGACTTGTCTTGGGAAGGATCGGCGAAGGTGTACCGCGGTCTGTACCGCAAGCTTGGCCGCTAGGCCGTCGCGGTGCGGTCGATGGCGATGTAGTAGCCGAGCGGCGGCACGGAAGCGTTCGCTGGAAGCGGCCTTCCCGTGAAAGCATCGACGTAGCGGCCTTCCGTCCCGAGAGGGACGGAGGCCGCTCTCTCTCTGTCTGCGTTGAGCGCGACGAGAATCCGTTCGCCAGGGAGCTCGCGGCGGAACGTGATGAGTCTGCCTTCCGCCGACGCGGGCGCCAGGGATCCCCGGCGGAGCGCCGGAAGCCGGTGTCGGAGCGCGGCAAGTGCGCGGACGGCGGCCAGAAGATCGTGATCCCACGCTGTTTCATCCCAGGGGAAGCAGCGACGGTTGTCCGGGTCTTCGCCCCCTTCGAGGCCGATCTCGTCGCCGTAGTAGATGGCCGGCGCCCCGGGGAACGTGAACAGAAACGCCGTGGCGAGAAGCAGCTTTCGCTTGTCGCCTCCACAAAGGGTGAGGAAGCGCGGCTTGTCGTGGCTGCCGAGGAGAGTCATCGAGTTGTAGTTCCCGCTTTCCGTGTAGCTGCGCCAAATGGAGTGGACGCTCGACGCAAAGCGCTCGGCATTCCACTTCTCTTCGGCGATGAAGGCAACGAGCCGCTCCCACAGCTTGTAGTGCATGATGCCGTCCAGGGCGTCGTGGCGGAACCACGGCGTGCCGAGGCCCATGACCTCGCCGAGCACGTAGGCATCGGGGTTTTCTTCCTTGGTTGCGGCGTCGATCGCTCGGACGACGTCGGGAGGCAAGTACTCGGTTGTATCGAGACGCCATCCGTCGATCCCGAACTCCCGAATCCAGTGGCGCACGACCGAGAGCAGGTACTCGCGGACCTCGGGATTGCGCTGGTTCCACTCAGGCATCGAAGGAACGCCGGCCCAGCAGTCGTAGTTGGGTTCAGGGATCGTCGATACCGCTTCGCCGTGGATCGAGAACCAGCTCCAGTACTCAGACTGCGGCCCGCGTCGCACGGCGTCGGCAAAGAACGGGTGCTGGTCGCTCGCATGGTTGAACACGCCGTCGAGCACGATGCGCATTCCGCGCGCGTGCAGTGCTGTGACGAGGTCGGACAACGCCTTGTCTCCGCCGAGCAGGGGGTCGACGGCGTAGTAGTCGAGCGTGTCGTAGCGGTGGTACGACGCCGCGGCGAAGATCGGGGTGAGGTACAGGGCGTTCACTCCGAGATCCTCGAGATAGGGAAGCGCGTCGCGCACTCCCACGAGGTCGCCGCCGCACATCTGCCGCGTGGCTCCGTGGCCTGCGGCCGGCCATGGCCCACTACGGCGACGGAAGCGGTCGGGGAAGATCTGATAGAAGACGGCGTCGGGAACCCACGATGGCGATGTGCGCGTCATGCACTCCCCCTTTCTAGGTGCGAGAGACATCCAGGACGAGCGTACCGAACGGCGCGATCGTCAGATCGAGTTCGCGAAGAGTTCCCGTGTCGTCGACAGTACACGGGAGGACGTTGCCGCCGACGAGGAGATCGACTGCGCCGTACGTGCCGGCGGGCAGAGATGGAACGCGGATGGCGACAGGCTGCGGAGACGGCGCGAAGCTGTGGATGACAAGGAGGGTCTCCGTCCCTGACACGCGCACGTATCCGAGGAGCGGGGCGGTGCCGGCATCAATGAGGGTGGTGGAGCCGGTGCGCAACGCCGTGTGGCCTAGGCGGAGGCGGATGAGCTGCCGATACCAGGAGAGGAGCGATTGTGGGTCGTCCGACTGCTGGACCACTCCGCGTTGCGCCGCGTCGGGCTGCAGGGACTCCCAAGGGACGCCGGTCGTGAACCCGCCACCCAGCACGGGCTCCCATTGCATCGGCGTTCGGATGAGTTCGTCAGGCTTCGTTCCCGCCATCCCGATCTCCTCGCCGTAGTAGAGGAACGGGGTCCCAGGCAGCGTCAGGAGGATGGCCGCCGCCAACCTGGCTCGCGGCTCGCTGCCGAGGAATCGACTCATGACGCGTTCCTGGTCGTGATTGGAGAGGAACGTGGCGAAGAGGCCTTCCGGGTACAGCTTGAGTACGCGATTCAAGGCGCTTGTGACGCGCGCCGGCGCTCCGTCGCGCACGCCGGACACGATGGCCTCGGCGAGCGAGAACTCGAAGCACTGGTCCACCTCGTGGTTCAAGTACGGAACGATCACCTCGGGCTCGGCCCACACTTCGCCGACGAGGTAGCTTTCGGGCGCCCAGCCCTTGACCGCCGCGCTAATCCCGGCGAGCCAGAAGTGGGTGGCCGGGGTGTCCGCTTGGCTGGCGCCGTTCTCGATGAGGTGGCGCGCGGCGTCGAGTCGGAATCCATCCGCACCCCGGTCGAGCAGCCAAGTGCGCGCGACGTCGAACATGCGGGTGGTCACGGCCGGGTTGCGGTAATTGAGATCAGGCATGCCCGACCAGAAGATCGCGTAGTAGAAGGCTCCGCCCCGCGAGTGCCAGACCTGCTCGCCCCACGGTCCGGCATCGCCGGGATTCACGTCCGACCACACGTACCACTCACGATATGGGCTCGATCGGCTGAGCGAGGCGATGAACCATGGGTTCATGATCGAGGTGTGGTTGAGGACAAGGTCAATGATGACTCGCATGCCGCGCTCGTGAGCCTCATCGACGAGTCGCTGGAAGTCCGCGTTCGTTCCGTAGGCGGCGTCGACGTTGTAGTAGTCGACCACATCGTAGCCGTGGTAACTCGGCGACTCCATGATCGGCATGAGCCAAAGGGCCGTGACCCCAAGGTCGGTCGAGGTCGCGGGATCCCCATCGTTCAGGTAGTCGAGTCGATCAATCAACCCGTTGAGGTCGCCGATTCCATCTCCGTTGGAATCCTGGAAGCTGCGCACGAACACCTCGTAGAAGACGGCGTCCTGCCACCAGGAAGGCTTCTCCCCCCCGCACGTGAGAAGCGCAGCGAAGAAGAGGGCTGCTGCCGCGAGGGCGAACGACAGGGCGCGCGTCCTGTCTCGGACTGCGAGGAGCAAAGGCTGCATCATTATTCCTTGACGCCGCCGCGAGTGAGGCCCGAGACGAGCGAACGTTGCGCGACAAGGAAGACGACGAGGAACGGCAGGGCGGAGATCACGGCTCCGGCGGCAAACAAGGCCCAGCGATTCCCGTAGTTGTCGGATATGAGGACGCGCAGCCCGACGGGGATCGTCTGTTGTTCGGCGGTGCGGAGAACGATGCTTGCGATCATGAAGTCGGAGTAGACGGAGATGAAGGTGAGGACGAAGATCGTCGCCAAGATCGGCCGCACGAGGGGCAGGATGATGTGGACGAACGCCTGGAATGGCGTCGCCCCATCGACCTTGGCCGACTCCTCAAGGGAGCGCGGAATCGTGTCGAAGTAGCCCTTCATCAACCACGTGTTGAACCCCATCGCGCCGCCAAGGTAGATCATGATGAGGCCGGTGTGCGTGTTCATTCCGGCGAACGGGAAGAAGTCGCCCATCGTGAGCAGGAGTACGTAGAGAGCGACGATCGCGAGCATCTGCGGGAACATCTGGACCAAAAGAAGTCCGAGAAGTCCGACGCGTCGACCCTTGAAGCGGAAGCGCGAGAAGGAGTAGGCGGCGAGCGCCGTCAGCGCGACGACGAAGGTCGATGTAATGAGCGAGATCTTGACGCTGTTCCAGAGCCAGATGCCGAACTTGTACTGGGGGCTCGTGAACAGGTCCTTATAGTGGGCGAGCGTCGGTTTCGGCGGAATGAGCTGCTGCATCTGCATGCCGTCTGTGGCGTTGAACGATGCGGACAAGACCCACAGGAACGGGAACATAGCGAAAGCGACGGCGAGGAGAAGGAGCGCATGACGAGCCATGCTGCCGATCAGCGAGTGCCGGCTATACATTCTTGCTCAACTCCTCGAGCGTCCCCGTCATGCGGAAGTTGATCGCGCTGATCGTCGCGATGACGAGGAAGATCATGACCGAGACCGCACAGGCTAACCCTAACTGGTTACCGCGCTGCCCTTCGAACGACAGACGGTACGTGTAGCTCAACAGGATGTCGGTCGCGCCGGCCGGAGTTAGGGTGTTCGGAACCGCCGGCCTTCCCTGCGTCAAGAGGTAGATGAGATTGAAGTTGTTGAAGTTGAACGCAAAACTTCCGATCAGTAGTGGAGCAAGCGGCATAAGGAGCATCGGAAGCGTGATCTTGCGGAACTGCTGCCACCGACTGGCTCCGTCGACGTACGAGGCCTCGTAGAGCTCGTGCGGGATCGACTGCAGGGCGCCGAGCGCGACGATCATCATGTACGGGTACCCAAGCCACAGGTTGACGAGCAGGCACGCGGCCTTGGCTACCCACGGATTCTCAAGCCACTGGACGCGTCCCGCCGAGCCGAAGAGCGACATCAGCATCTGATTGATCACGCCGAAGTTCTGGTTCAGCATTCCGCGCCACACGAGGATGGTGACGAATGACGGAATGGCGTAGGGGACGATCACAAGAACCCGGTACAGCGTCCGCATCCGAACGTGCGGGTCGTTCAGGAGCATGGCCAATCCCAAGCCGAGCGCGAACGACAGGGCGACCGAGAGCACCGCGAACGCGATGGTCCAGAGGAAGACACGGGCGAACGGAGCGGAGATCTGCGGGTTTGTGATGAGGCGGACGTAGTTGGCAAACCCGACCCACACGCGGTATCCCGGGTAGATCTCCTCGCCCTTCACCGACGTGTAGATGCCCTGGACGGCGGTGTACGCCGTCCCCGTCTCGAGATCGGTCATTGTCTCCGTCGCCTTGTCGTAGGAGTACCTCGGCATCTGGACGCTGAACTCCGTCAGACTGTCAATGCCGAAGGTCACCCCCTCGTAGACGACGCGCACCTGCTGGAGCGTGGGCAGGAGAGCAACGATCTCACGCGTCTCAAGTCGGCGGTAGTTGAGGATGCGGTCCGGTTGCCCGTCGCCCGTCTCGTCGACGAAGCGCTCATCCGGGAGCGAGACAGCCGTCGCCTGTCCGTCGAGAACGAGAATCGTGTTGCGGCCCTGGAGGAGGAAGACGAACGACCCTGCCGCATCCTGGAAGACAAGATACGAACAACGTTCCGCGTTCGGCGGAGCGTACGTGCGACCTAGGAGCTGCTCGATCGCCTGCTCTCTCGGGAGCATGTGCCCCGTACCGAGGTTTGTCAGCGATCCGAGGAACGTGTACCCGATGGGATACAGGACCATGACGAACAGGAACAACAGGCCGGGTACCAGCCAACGGATCGGATAGCGCCGCCCGGAGAGGAAGATGTAGGTGATGATGCCGGCTGCGATGACGGGCACGGCGGCGAGGCCGTACGAGCCGGCGACGAACAGGCTTGAGGCCGCGTAGATCGCAAGCGCGCAGAGGATTCCGAGCCCGAGGATCTTCGCGCTGTGCCGTAACAGGAAGGAGTCGCGCATGGTAGGTAGAGGAGGGGCCGGTCGCGGCCGGCCCCTCGAGTCTTCCGACTACGGGCAGCCGAGCGTCGTCCGGATCTGGGTGGCCGCGTTCTTCATTGCGGTCTCCGGATCCAGCGTCTGGTTGACGATGAAGCCCAGCGCGTCTGACCATGGACTCCACACCGAGTTCATCTGCGGGATGTTCGGCATCGGGATGCTGTTCCCGCCGGCTGCGGCGAAGCCCTGGATGTCCGCGTTGCCCGACAGGTCCGCAAGCGCGGGCAGATAGCAGGGTGGCCGGTTGCCAAGCTCGAACAACCTCAACATGACGGGCTTCGTGACCAGGAAGTCCTTGACGAACAGGTTCGCCAAGACCTTGTTCTTGGAGTAATAGCTGATCTCGAATGCCTGTACGCCAGAGAACACCTTGGGCACGTTGCCCCCGATCGTTGGAATCGCGGCCACTCCGTAGTTGATGCCGGCCTTCTGGACATCGGAGAGCGTCCACGGCCCGCCGATCATCGCCGCCAACTTGCCCTGACCGAACAGGCCGGTGACGAGACCGTAGTCTGCTCCCGCGACCTCGATTCCATCCTTCACCATCTGGTCGAGGAGCTTCGCGCCGGCGATCGATCCAGCGTTGTCCAACCCGACGTCGCACGGGTTAAGCACGCCACTCGCATCGTAGCCGAAGATATACCCGCCGCCCGCCGAGAACAGCGCGAACGTGTGGTATGGATCCGGCTCTTGGATGAGGAGGCCGTACTTGCCAGCCTCAATATCGGTAAGGCCCTTGGCGAGGGTCAAGAGGCCCTCGAACGTGCTCGGGAGGACCGGGAGAAGCGCCTTGTTGTAGATCAGAGCGACGTTCTCGATTGCGTAGGGCACGCCGTAGAGCAGGCCGCCCCACGTGAATGCCGTAATGGCGGATGGGTTGAAGTCTCGAATCACGGCCGTCGGGAGGACGATCGGCTCAAGTAGCCCGTTCTGGATGAGCTCGCCGAGCTTGTCGTGGGGTCCGATGAGGATGTCTGGGCCTTCGCCAGCCGGGCCGGCGGTCAAGAGCTGTCCAGGCATGTCGGAGAACCCAACTTGCTGGATCTCGACTTCTACACCATAGGCCGCCGTGAACCGCGCTGCGACCTCTTGCATGATCGGGGTGCGCGTGTCATCCGCCCAAATCAGGAGCTTTCCTGCCACGCTGGCCGTTGCAGCGAGCCCTGCCAGGAGCAGGACTCCGAGAACCAGTACCACTACTCGCTTCATGGTCGTTTCCTCCTTGTTGCAGTCCGTTCTTTCTTGCCGACCGACAACGCCTCTTGATGTGCTTCCTTTCTACACCACCTCCCTATGGCGAGTCGAATTCCACGTGAAGCGGAATGAGCGTTGCGTAGTGCCCTGCTGTAGCGTCGAACGAGGCGAGCATGACTTCCTGTGTCGTTCCTGCGGGTGCGAAGACGTCGTAGATGGCGGGAGCCCAGAATGGGTCAGGACTCCCTCCTGCGGACCACTCTCCCGGTGTGGCGCCGATCGAGCGCAAGTAGTTCTTTCCGTACCCGTCTTGCGAACCGACAAGGACGTAGTGCCAACCCTCGATCTTTGGCAGGAGGGTCTTCGGGACGGTGACGATGATGCGACCGCGCTTCGGATCCGACGCCACCTCGATCAGGAATGGCCCCTCCCCCGATGCAGTCCACGCGTGCCGTCCGTAGGCGGGCCAGCCTGCGACGCGAACGAAGACGTCCCAAGGGTGGGACGCGTCGAACGCGACCTGCGCAGCCTCTCCCTCCGGGTGCGAGGCCGTAGCTCCGCCGTCGACGATGTCGAAGTACAGGTACAGGATCGGGTGGCTGAAACCAAGCGGGCCGTTCCACGGGTTCGGGAGCGCGGCGAAGTCGAACGCCATCTGCCAGGCCGTTCCGGCGTCGTAGACGCTGTACTGCAGGAGATCGAAGAGGCCCGGGGTATTGAACACTGCGTTCAACGGGTAGACGTACGTGCCCGTGCCGTGGTCGTCGCCCTGAGGATCGGAGACGGAGAATCGCTCGACGCCGCGAATGAGGGTTGGAATGGCTGCCAGCATCGGGCGAAGCGGAGCTTGGCCGATGAGGGAATCGGGGCGCTCGAGCACGGCCGTCAAGGTCAGCGTCTTGCCCGGCTCGACGCCGAGCTCGGAGAACGGGACGGAGAACTCGATCCGCCGCGCAACAGTCGCCTTGCGATCCGCGTTCGTTCGGATCGTGGACGCGTACGTCCATCCGCCGCGTCCGTCGGCGGCGTACTTCGAGGCGACGCCGACACCCTGCGCGTCAAGCTTCGCGAAACTCACCTGCGCGGCCGAGGCGAGCGGGAACCCTAGGGTCGTTCCCGTCATCCGCGTGGCCACGTTGGCCGCCGCGCCCGGCTGCCCAGAGGCGTAGAGCGTCAAGTACATCTCTTGGCCGATCCACGTCGCCGGATCCGTCGCCGTCTCCACCATGACGTAGAGGTTGGCCTCTTTGTACCCCACAGAGAAAGAGACGATCTCCCCGCTTCCGAGAATCGTCGCCGCATTGCTCCATCCATCTTCGGGCGCTGCCATGCCGTCGACGGTCGGGGCCACCTCGCCGAGGCTGGCGGGTGTCGGCAGCACAAGGCGAAGGGAGAGGATGGCCGGGACCTCGGCCGCGGGCACGCCCGCTGCCTCGTACGCGCCGACCACGTGGGCCTTGAACAACCAGTCGAAGATGTCGTCTGTGTTCGAGTCCTGGTCCGTCCCATACCACCAGAACCAGTCGGAGCCCTCAGCAGCGTAGATGGCGTCGAGCGCGGCCGGAGGATCTCCGGCAGCGGAAACGACGGTGCGCGCTGCGGCGAGCTCTTCCCAGGCCTGATCCTCCTCGGGCTCGCCGAACCACGTGGACAAGTCGCCGGCCCACGAGCCGGTGGGGACGTGCTCCAGCGCAGTGTGCGCGAGGATGTTGGGAAGGACTTCGGACGGGGTCACGGTGCGCACCCAGTCGGCGGTGGATAATGCGGAGTACAGAGCGCGGAGGAAGTCCCGCCCGTTGTTCGGATAGCCGGCCATGAACATCCAGTTCTCGCCGTCCAACGCCACCGTAAGCACGTGCTGCGACGGGTCATCCGTCTGATCGTAGACCTTCCGCAGCTCGCCGAGGAAATCGGCGACCGCGGCCGCGGTTCCCTTGTTTCCGTAGGCGAAACTGATCCGGTTCGAGAGCTCGGACTCGCGGAAGAGGATGTGGATGCCCTGACACTCGTAGACGCGAGTCAGTTCGAGGGGAGTCGGCGTGTGCCCGAGGGCTTGCGCGAGCAGGCCCTCGTCGGTTGTGGTCCAATCGAATCTTGCCTGCGCGAGGAGGGCGAGCGATTCATCCGACACGGCCTGCTCGGGCGACCATACTCCGAGCGCGCGCCGATCGAACAGGGCGGTGTGCTGCGTCTGCGCCTGCTCGAGTTGGCCGAGGACGTCGGCGTCCCAGCCGCGGGCCGCGAGAATCGGCAGGATCGGGTGGTAGAACGGACTCGTGAAGAGCTCGTTGCCCCATCGAGCGATATCGCGGTACGCGGCGACGACGCGTCGGATGACCGTCATCTGCGCGCTGAGGATGGCGGCGATGTCGTCCCACGCGAATCCGCTGTGCGCCCGATAGCCGAGGAGGCCGAGTTCCTCGTGGAGCTCGGGGGAGATCTGCCACAACAGGAACAGCGCCGCCGCGTCCAGCAGCTCTTGATCCGTAAGCGATCGCGTGCTGCGGAGCGCGTTGAGTTCCGCGTAGCGCACGTCGTAGTAGGGATCGACGGCGGTGTCCGTGAACATGTAGCCGTTGATCCAGAACGCCTGCTCCTGGAGGCGCGCCCGATCCTCGGCGGCGAGTGCGCTCGGGTCGTGGGCGAGGGTCCATGTCCATCGCAGGTGGTTGTCGACCGCTCCGACGATTTCGTAGAGGCCGCCCTTCGCTGTCTCGTCCGCCGAGATCGTGGCATAGTCCTCGAGTTGCCACAAGAGGCTCGGTTGCAGATTGAACGCCACGCGCACGCCCGGGAACTCGGCCGAGATCCGAGCAGAGTCGATGTACTCCTGGACGGCGTGAACGCGCGCCCATGGGAGTTCGTACTCCGCCGTGAGTCGGTTCCAATAGAGCGGCTGATGCTGATGCCAGACGATGGCGAGATTCAGAGGAGCCTTCTCTCCATCACCGAGCGCGGCGACACCCCAGCCTACGAGACAGAGGACGACCACGATCCACTTCACGAGGACTCACCTCCTGGTGACAACCAAAGACGACACGGATTCCGGGACCTGAACGCTCCACAGGTCCGCCTGGTGTTGGGTCTGCAAATCCTTCCCATCTCCGCCGCGTATCCGGAGCGGTTCGCGGGACCAAAACGCGAAGCGCTCGCCGGGGGCGTCGAGTTCGATGCGCCATCCGGCGCCCGCCTCCGCGGACGTGAGAAGGCCGGCGGGGGCCGGCACGAGTTTGTCGACGAAGCCCATCGGGGCGAGTCCCTGCCGGAGAGGAGCGAGCATGTAGTACGCCATCTCGCCGGGCTCGAGCGAGGTTGCCATAGCCGGAACGACGCGCCGTCCGAAGACATCCCAGGCGACGACGTCGCGTGCGTCGTGCGGCACCTCCACAACGGCCTTCTCTCGGCTCCGGTTGAGGGCGACGACGTACTCCCAGCGAGCCTCTCCCGCTGTACACTCGGTACGGTAGATTTCAACGGCAGCTCCGAGTGTCCCGGAATCCGGATGCGGTGCGTGGTCGGGGTGAAGAAGCACGCCGTGCGCGGAGACCAGCGTGCGAACCAGTTCGAGGTCCGTCATTCCGGGACCGTCGCCGATGCCGACCGGGCCGCAGGACAACGCTCGTAGCGCGGCCTCGGTTCTCGGACTTGCTCCACCGAGGCCGTCGTGGTGGCGCGTGAGGAAGAGGTCGTGGAAGGGCAAGAGCCCCAGTGTGTGGAGTACAGATCCGATGAGCAGATTCTGCCGGCGCAAGGCGCCGGCGTCGATGGCGTCGTGCTTGAACCCACTGTGCCCCAGAGAATCGAGCGTCTCAAGCGCCTCGGGCTGGCCGAAGAGGTAGTCGATCGCGCTTCGAGCCGAGATGATGTTCGGGCACGTCGTCGCCGCCAGGACCATGCCCATGGTTTGCATGCAGAGCAGAAGCTTGAGGTCCTGTCCTGCCAAAGCTGACGCCATGCCGCCGAACCACGCGTCCGCCGCGCCGCCAGTCGATCTCAGAGCCGGGGTGAGGTGCTGCTGAGTGCGCAGCCAATCGTGCCAGGCAGCGATTCCGCCCTGCCGACGGAGTTCGGTGGCGACGTCGGCGTAGAAGAAAGGATTGGCCCCAGATGCCCCATACTCGTTGTCTCGGGAGAGGGCGGAGAGATGGTAGACGAACGCGAGGCCGTACCGACGCGCAGTGTCGGTGAATCCCTTCGCGTACTTGCGGGGGTCTGGCGAAAACCGCAGGGCCTGACCGATCTCGCGATACGGGTACCATAGGTCCAGACCGACGTAGGCAACGGGGACGGAGGACCGGCGCAGGTGGCCGATGACGTCGATGAGCCGGTCCTCGCCCAGCGGACGAATCGGCTCCGTGTAGAACCCGCCGTACGCATTCCACCAGCCGAGAGACGACGTGAGCGGCGATTGGGAAGGCGACGGCCGCGACTTCCCTCCCCGTCGGAGGAGAGCATCCCCCAAGCGTGCGAGGGCATCGGAGACGTTTCTTCCGGCGGCGAAGACGGTCTCGATGTTCGTGCCGGTCTCCAGATGGTCGATGGCTCCGTGAAGGCCTCGTGCCACGCCGTGCCCCGCCTTCCGAAGCATGCTCGTGAGGAACTGGCTCGCCGGGGCGATGGCCAACGCAGACTCGCCGTCGAACAGAACGAGCGGAGCGAACGCCGCCTGATCCGGCAGCTCGGCGAGTCCAGTACCGGACAGAGCCTCGGGCCAGTATCCACCGATGGAACCTTCTCCTGACCGACCGAGCCCCAGGGTGACGAGGAAGATCCTCAGAGGAGACGGGAAGGAGAAGGCGGGCGTGGCCACGTTGGACACCTCGAAGGAATCATCGGCCGCAAGGCCGGCCAGCGGTCGGAGCGTCTTGACGGAAAACCATGCAACGTCGCCGTCCTCCCTGACCTCGACGAGAGCGGTTGGCACGGCACCCTCAAGCCACGTGCAGCGAAAGACCTTGCGGGCCCCACCGGCGTCCGATTCCACAGAAGCATCCCAAAGGGAAGCCTGCAAGGCTCCTTCAGCGCCCCGCAACGCAGAGCCGCCGAACGCGATCTCGAACTGACGCACGCAGACACTGCGTCCACTGCCGATCGTGAGGTCTCCGGAGCCGTCGAGGCCGACGTGCAGGCTCATCCTAGGCCTCCGCGCGCCGGGAGGCGGAAGAAGTCCGCAGCGACGAGCGTTGCGGGGCCGATCAGAAAGCCGTCCGCGCCGAGCTGGGCCGGGAGAATGAGGAGCCTCTCCGCTTCTGCGGGGAACGAGTGGCGGCGCACCTCATCCTCGAGCGCTGCGAGGAAGAGATCTGACTCTTCCATCCGTTCTCCGCCAAGGACGATGGCTTCCGGATTGAGCAAGTTGACGAGGTTTTTCGTGCCAAAGCCGAGGAACTTGCCCATGCGAGAGAACGCCTCGCGTGCCCCCGTCTCTCCATCGCGCGCGGCGGTTGCCATCTCGGCGATGGTGGAGTACCCCCATCGTGCAGCCTCCTCTAGGAGGAAGCGATCCGACGCGTACACCTCCAGGCAGCCGCGCTCCTGGCACCGGCAGACTGGGCCATCGGGGTCGATGGTCGTGTGGCCGAGCTCGCCCGCGCCGCCGAAGGCTCCGCGGTAGATCTCCCCGTGGATCACGACTCCCGCGCCGATGCCCTCGCCGACTGTGATGCAGACGAAGTGGCTGAACGGGCGCCCGGCCCCGTACCAGCGCTCGGCAAGCGCGAGGGCGTTCACGTCGTTCTCGATCCATACGGGGAGAGACAGCTTGTCCGCGAGAGGATCGCGCAGCGGCACCTTCTCCCAGCCGAGGATCGGCGAGTATAGGTCGGCGCCGGTCACGGGGTCGACAAATCCAGAAATCGAGACGCCAACGCCCAACATCCTGCCAGAGCGCAGCCGGTTGGCGAGTTCGACGATGCCCTCGATCGCTTCGCTTGGCGAGGGCGCGTGCCCGAACGTCAACTCGGCGCGTTCGACGATCGCACCACCCATATCTACGCTGGCAGCGAGGATTCGGCTGGATTCCACTTTCACGCCGATGGTCCTCGCGTACTGGGCGTTCAGTGCAACGAGAACGGCCGGACGTCCCCCGTTCGACCCGGACTTCCCGATCTCTTGGACCACGCCTTCATTCAAGAGACCGCGCACAAGGCGGGTGAGGCACGACGGGGCCAATCCCGCTCTCTCGGCCGTCTCCGTGCGCGATAGAGGGCCGTGCAGACGCAGGAGGTTGATGATGATGGCCCGGTTCTGCCGGCGTATGAGGTCCTGATCGCCCTTTTGGAGTCGCACCCGCTTACTTCCCTCCCAGAAGAAACTAGGCCAGTATAGGCAGGCACGTCGGCCTCCGTCAAGAGGCCGCCGTAGGCGCTAGAAAGGCAGACGGATTGACGGACAGCGAACTCGAGCCTAGAGTTCTCCCCATGAAAGCGCTCGTGGTGAGCGATGTCGTGAGCGAAGTCCTGTACACGTCGGAAATCCGTAGCGTGTGCGCCGACGTCGACGTCGTCTTGTCGTGCGGTGACTTACCGTACGAGTACCTCGAGTACATCGTGACTATGCTCGATGTTCCGCTCCTCTACGTCCTTGGCAATCACGATCGCCCCTTGCACCGCGATGACGGCCGCCGAACCGACGGGCCCGAAGGGGGGCGATCGATCGACGGGCGCGTCATCGCGCTCCGCGCTCCGACGGGGGCCCGTGTCCTCATCGCCGGATTCGGCGGCAGCATGGCCTATGGCGGGGGCTCGCATCAGTACACCGAGTGCGAGATGGGGCGGCGGATCCGGCGGGCGGGGTGGAGGCTCCGTTGGAACGAGCGGCGATACGGACGCAGCGTCGACGTGGTGGTCACGCATGCGGCTCCTTTGGGAATTCACGACGGCGAGGACGTGTGCCATCATGGGTTCAAGGCATTCCTTGGACTGATGCAGCGCTATCGCCCGCCGTTGCTGATGCACGGGCACGTCCATCCATCGTACGGCTGGGACGTCGAGCCGAGGCAGTTCGGGGCGACGGAAGTGCGTAGCGTGTACGGATACGACGTGGTGGGGATTGGGCCATGATCGACAGCGAGTTCGAGCGCGCAAGGCACCGAGCGGCGTGGAATCGCGTCGTGTCCTTCGTGACGGGAAAGCCTTCTCTTCTGCTTCCGTTCTCGCTCGTGCGCGACAAGTTGGGGGTGGAGTCGGCCGCGTACGACGGGATCCGGGAGATTCCCCTCGACAAGATCATCGGCAGTGTGAACCGCTATCGGGACTTCGACCGACAGTTCCTCCCGCGACGCTCGGCGTTGGCCGAGCGGTGGTCGCACGTGCGTCGCTCGTTCGACGAGGAGTTCGGTTTCGCGCCGATTCGCGTGTACCAAGTGGGAGATGTCTACTTCGTTATCGACGGGAATCATCGTGTTTCTGTGGCTCGGCAGCTCGGCATGCGAACGATGGAAGCGGAGATCATCGCCTTCCGATTGAACGTTCCGATGGATGAAGAAGCGGACCTCGAGTCGCTCTTGGGAAAAGCCGAGTACAGCGAGTTCCTCCGCCGCACGAGACTGGACGAGCTGCGCCCAGGTGGGCACGTCGAGTTCTCGAAGCCTGGCGGATACGCGAAGCTGCTCGAACACGTCGACGTCCACCGCTACTACCTGGCCCAGAATGAGAAGAGATCCGTCTCGTATGCGGAGGCGGTCGTCTCTTGGTACGACCACCTGTACCACCCCCTGGTGCAGATCTTCCGCGAAGAAGGGCTCCTGGAGTCCTTCCCTGGGAGAACGGAGGCCGACTTGTACGTCTGGGTGGCGGAGCATCTGTACTACCTGCGTGAAGAGTTTGGGAACGACGTCGGGCTGGACACCGCCGTGCGCGACTTCGTGGAGATGCGAAGAGTCCCGGCTTGGGTGAGATGGCTCAGTGGCCTGGAGGGACGCATGCGCGGGAAGGGGCCGGAGGCGTCGTGGCGGGAGCAGGGGAGCGAGACGGCCGCGCTGCGGCGGGTCGCGGAGCGGCTCGGGCGGATGAAGAGGTCGCGGATCTCCATCCCATATCGCGTGCCCCAGTTGTGGATTGACCCGTACGGGCAGGGGACGCGTGTCGTGGAGACCGATGCGGTCGACTTCTGGCGGGAGGCGGTCGACCGAGTGCTACGCTCGCCGCGTGAGGACTGCCCTGAAGGGGAGGCCGGCGAATGGACGCGGCGTGCGATCGTCTACAACGCCTTCGTTCGCTCCGCCACCGCCTTCGATCATGACGGAGATGGCGCTCTTTCCCAGACTCCTGGCCGGCCACGGGAGACCGGGACGTTCCTCAAGGCCATCGCACTGCTCCCGTACCTGCGCAGTCTTGGCTGCAACGTTGTGCACCTCCTACCCACTGCCTCCATCGGCCTCGATGGCAGGAAGGGGTCTTTGGGTTCGCCGTACGCGATCCGCGACCCGTACAGTCTGGACGAGACACTGTCCGAACCTCTCCTTGCTCTGGGGGTCGACATCGAGTTTCGTGCGTTCGTTGAAGCGGCGCACCGCCTAGGAGTCCGGGTTGTTGTCGAGTTCGTGTTCCGCACCGCGGCGAAGGACTCCGCCTGGGTCCCAGAGCATCCCGACTGGTTCTACTGGATCCGATCCGAGGTCGGGGATCGCTCTCCGGGGAGCACGGATGAATCGCTCTACGGGAGCCCGGTGTTCTCCGGTGGGGAGTTGGCGCGCATCAAAGAGCAGGTGGCCCACGGCAACTTCCGCGACCTACCTCCGCCTCACACGGAGTACCGCGGCCTGTTTGTGCCCTCTCCAGCAGGAGATGGGATCAGAAAGGATGGCCTCTGTTTCCTTGGCATGACCGGAGATCGTCGGGAGGCGCGAGTGCCGGGGGCGTTCGCCGACTGGCCGCCCGATGACACGCAGCCTCCGTGGTCGGACGTCACATACCTCAGGCTCTACGGGCATTCGGAGTTCGACTACATCGCGTACAACACGGTTCGCATGTACGACGTTCGGCTCGCGACGCCCGAGCGCGCGGTCACCGCGCTTTGGGACCGCATCGTGGGAATCCTTCCCCACTACGTCCGCGAGTATGGCATCGACGGCGCCATGATCGACATGGGGCACGCTCTGCCTCGCGAGCTCAAGCGCCGGATCATCGAGGAGACACGACGGGCGCGCGCGGACTTCGCGTTCTGGGACGAGGATTTCTCTTTGCGAGACGACTCGCGCAAAGAGGGGTACAACGCGGCGATCGGGAGCTACTGGTGGACGATCCACCGGCCCGATCAGCTCCGATCCGAGCTCCTGCCGGAGCTGGGGCGAGCCAGGATCCCGCTTCCATTCTTCGCGACCCCCGAGACCCACAACACGCCGCGTTGCGCCGCGAGGCCGGGCGGAATTGCGCGATCCAAGTTCGCCTGGGTTTTCGGGTGCTTCCTCCCTGCGGTCCCCTTCGTGCACGGAGGGTTCGAACTCGGCGAAACACAACCTGTGAATACGGGTCTTGATTTCTCGACGGGGGAGCTTGCCCTGTACCCGGCGGGCGAGCTTCCGCTGTACGCGCCGTGGGCCTACGATTGGAGCCGCGAGTCTCGCGTCCTCGACGTGATCCGCCGGAGTCTCGACGTGCGGGACGAGTTCCTCGATCTCGTCACCGTGCAGGATCCGGCATCATTCCGCCTCGCCGTCGTGGACCCAGGCGACGTGGTCGGCTACGGTCGCGCGGATGAGCATGACGCTGTCGCCGTCGTCGGAAACGCATCCGGCCAACGGGCCATGGCTCGCGTGGAACGCCTCCCGTTCCCTGATGGGCCGACGATCGACCGGTTGAGCGGCCGGTCATGCGAGATCCGGGATGGAATCCTGCAGGTTGAGCTGGCGCCGTGGGAGTGCCTCGTGCTGACGAGACGCGACGGGAGTCCCGATCGTGTCTAGGCCGAACCAGCGCTCCTCAACGGGTGTCGTCGCCTACGGGATGGCCGCGTACCCTTCGTCAAGCGCTTTCTCGTTGATGGCGATCAGCTTCTCTTTTCCCCCATCGCGCATCGCTTCGGCCATGACGCGTTTCACAACGTCCAGGGGCACGACGTGCGTGGCCTTGAGGTAGGCGCCTAGAGCAACCATGTTGACCGTTCGCGGATTTCCCACGCGGGTTGCGATCTCGTTAATCGGTACGGCGTGGACGTGGATGTCGCTTCGTGTCGCGGCTCGCCCGATGAGTGACTGATTGACGATGAGGACTCCCGCCGGGGCGACCGTCGGCTCGAATTTGTCGAGCGAAGGCAAGTTGAGTGCGATCACGGCGCTGGGCTCGTCGACGATCGGCGAGCCGACCGGCTCGTCGGAGAGGACGACGGTGCAGTTTGCGGTCCCGCCGCGCATCTCGGGGCCGTACGAGGGGAGCCATGTGACCTCGAGGCCGTGGGCCATTCCCGCCTGAGCGAGGATCTTCCCCGCGAGGATCACGCCCTGTCCGCCGAATCCGGCAATAACGACCGAACGCTCCATCACGCCCCCTTGTTCACGAGATCGCCGAGCGGGAACACTTTCGTCACGGTGTCGGCCACATGCTGGTTGGATTGGATGGGCGACATGTGCCAGTTCGTCGGGCACGTTGCCAGGATCTCGACCAGCGAGTACCCCTT
>Ga0247841_10003516_pt1 | contig 28788 bp, 13 predicted proteins | sample LaCruzMarch2015__2_FD_192410 | JGI IMG/M metagenome (GOLD analysis project Ga0247841, IMG submission 192410) | Freshwater microbial communities from meromictic Lake La Cruz, Castile-La Mancha, Spain - LaCruzMarch2015_18m | ecosystem: Environmental > Aquatic > Freshwater > Lake | place: Spain... | reverse complement strand
GACGCGACTCCATTCAAGCGCGACCCGCTGGCGGAGCTGGCGGAGGCATGCCGGAAGGAAAACATCGGTTTCGGCCTTTACTACTCGCAGGCGATGGACTGGCATCACCCCGGTGGACAGCCGCCGAACCGCGGGTGGTGGGATGCCGCGCAGCACGGCGACATGACGAACTACATCGAGACCATCGCATTGCCGCAGGTTAAGGAGATCTGCTCGAACTACGGTCCGCTCGTGGAACTCTGGTGGGATATGCCGCGCAATATGACGCCCGGCTTCGCGCAGCGTCTGCTGACCGCCGTCAAAGAGCTTCAGCCTGGCGTCATCATGAACAACCGGCTCGGCGGAGACGTGAAAGGGGACATAGATACGCCGGAACAATTCATCCCGTCGACGGGCGGTCCCGCCGGTCGCGACTGGGAAACATGTATGACGATGAACAACTCCTGGGGCTTCAAGAAACAGGACACCGATTGGAAGAGCGCAGAGGACCTGCTTTGGAAGCTCCTTGATATCTGCCACAAGGGCGGTAACTTCCTCCTGAATGTCGGCCCGACAGCCGAAGGCGAGATTCCCGCTGCGTGCGTCGAGCGCCTGCGGGTGGTCGGCGAGTGGCTGAGCAAGAACGGCGAGTCCGTCTACGGAACCACCGCCAGCCCGATGCCGTTCCTTTCATGGGGCCGCTGCACCCGCCTGCGCAGAGCCTCCGGAGGGCAAGCCCGCAAGGGAGAGGGCGACGTTCTTTATCTGCACGTTTTCGAATGGCCGATCAACGGCGAGTTGCGTGTGCCGATGATGGTCAAAGTGACCGGCGCGGAACTCCTGACGCGGCCTGGACAGTCACTGAACCACGAGGTCCGGGATGGTGCCGTGGTGGTACATCTTCCTGAGGCTCAGGTGGATAGGAAAGACTTGCCCGTCACGGTGGTCAAGCTCACCATTGAGGGTGAGCCGGTTGTGGCGCCGCCCCTGACGCGAGGCAAGCCGGCGCGCGCTTCTTTCGGCGATGCCGCGCGCGCGTTTGACGGCTCCGCCGGCCGTTCATGGGAAGCGAGGAAGGGCGACCGCTCAGGCTGGCTTGAAGTGGACCTGCAAACCCCGACGCAGGTGCGCGCGATGGCGTTTGATGAGCCTCATCGCGGCGCAGGCAAGCGCGGCCAGAAATACCGGCTCAAGGTTCGCGACGGCGAGGGATGGAAGGAAGTGGTTGCCGGTGAAACCATGGGCTATGGCGCAACGCGGATCTTCCCAACAGTCACCGGGCAGGTGTTTTGTCTCGAAATCATCGAATCAAAAGACACTGCTGCAGTCGGCGAACTGCAGTTGTACCGGCCGGAATGATTTGGGAGAGAAATTGGACCAGCTTATGCAATCCTGACGATCCGTGTCCTGATGCTAAGTTGAAGAGGAATTCAATTATTATGCGAGTCAGGGATGAAAGATAAGAACGCATCGACTATCTGCCGCATTGTTATCACCGCCATCGTCCTGGCGTCCTGTGGCAATCTCTGGGCACAGGCAATGCGGAACGGCCTTGTCGCTTCAGAAGGCACCTCCTTTGCCAGTGGGGAGGGGCAACCGGCTCGTTATCGTCTCCATTACGCCCAACCGGCTCCCCTGGACTTGAAAGGGTGGGAGCATCAATCCCTGCCGTTGGGCAATGGTTACTTTGGCGCGAGCTTTTTCGGTGGGACGGGCGAGGAGTGCTGGCAGTTCACCGAGAAAAGCTTTTGCGTCAAGGACGATACCCTCATCAAGGACGGAAAGGCCTGGAGCTCGGTCGGGCTTTCAAACCTTGCGGAGTTGCGGCTCGTCATGGATCACGGTGTTGATCGCATTGAAGGCTATGGACGGGAATTGGAACTCGATCACGCGATCGGCCGCGTCCGGTACTTGAAGGATGGCGTGGAATATCGCCGGGAACTGTTCACCAGTTATCCCGACAAGGTCTTTGCAGCGCGCCTGACAGCATCGAAGCCCGGTAAAATCTCATTCCAGCTTCGGGCGGTGCAACCCTATCTGGGAACATGCCGCACCGGGACCGCCGGGGCTGCCGGTTCAGAAGTCGTATTGAGAGGCTTCACACAACCTTACAACCTCGCCCATGAGATTCGGATTGCCGTCAAAACTGCCGGCGGAAAAGTCGAAAGCCACGCGGACGGCGCTGACGCAACTCTGCGGGTCACCGACGCCAATGAAGCAGAAGTGTATGTCACTCTTGGAACGTCCTACCAACTTTCACCCAAGCTATTCATGGAAGGCAACAGCGCCAGAAAACTCCAAGGATGTTCCGTGCCATCCGAACGGATCAAGACCGACCTTGCGTCTGCAATTTCCAAAGGGTTTGCCGCTCTGAAATCCCGGCATATTGCGGACTACTGTGCGCTTTTCGAGCGTGTCGACCTGCGCTTGGGAGGCAAAGAGGAATTGTACCTTACTGACGAGCTGCGGGCTTCAACCAATAAGAGCCCGGAGCAGGCACGCTACCTTGAGGAGCTGTACTTCCAATATGGCCGGTATCTGCTTATTGCTTCATCCCGGAAAGGAACGCTCCCGGCAAATCTCCAAGGCACTTGGAATATGACCCGCAGCGCTCCCTGGACTGGGGGGTACTGGGCGAATATCAACATCCAAATGAATTACTGGCCGGCGTTTGTCACCGGACTGGAAGACACGTTCGAGCCTTATTGGGACTTCTTCCATGCGGCGTTCGCCAAACAACAGAGCATCGCGGCCGACACGTTGAAGAGTTGGAAAGCCGTGAAGGTCGTTAAAGACGGTTGGACGGCTGGCACAGGAAACACCCCATACACCGTCGGTGGTCCCGGTGTCACCTCCGGTGCCGGCACAGGACCTTTCGTCATTTTGCCTTTGTGGGATTGGTATCTCTTCACCGGGGACAAAGGCATCGTCGAAAAAATCTGGCCGGTCGTGGTCAGCTCTTGTCGGTTTCTGGCCGCCGCGTTGAAACCGCAGCCGGACGGAACGCTGCTCTGCGATCCCTCCTGGTCGCCGGAAAACAAAAAACCGAATGAAACCTATGTCAGCCGACCCGGAACTGCCTATGACCAGGAGCTTATCTACGAGAACTACCTGATCATTTTGGAAGCAGCTCGGATTCTCGGTAAAGACGATCCGATTCTCGAAACCGTCCGCAAGCAGATGCCGCTTCTTTCGCCGATCCTGATCGGAACGTCCGGGCAACTCAAGGAATTCCGTCAGGAGCAAGCCTACGGGGAGTTTGGCGAATTTTACCACCGGCATATTTCCCATCTCATCGGACTCTATCCGGGAACCTTGATCACCGGAAGAAAGGAATGGATGGAGGCCGCGCGGGTCAGTTTGGATATGCGCGGAGACAAAAGCACAGGTTGGGCAATGGCCCATCGCCTGAATGCCTGGGCCCGCCTCAAAGATGGTGATCGGGCGCACAAGTTACTCCAGACGCTGTTGTCGAAAGGGACGATGGACAATCTCTGGGACACGCATCCGCCTTTCCAGATCGACGGCAATTTCGGCGGCACATCCGGTATCGCGGAGATGCTCATTCAGAGCCACGACGGCTCGATCGTGCCGCTCCCCGCGCTGCCCAAGGTCTGGGACACGGGGTCTTTCAAGGGCCTATGCGCCCGCGGAGCCTTTACGGTCTCGGCAAGGTGGGCCAAAGGCAGCCTGACGACGCTGCAAATTGTTTCCAAACTCGGAGGTCCCTGTCAGGTCACCGTTAATGCAGGATGGAAAGTGTATGGCCCAAGCGGGGCCGAAGTCGCGTCCTCTTACGATTCATCGACCGGACGACTTATGTTCGCTACTCGAAAAGAGGAAGGCTATGATGTCCGTCCGGCAAACTGAGGGAAGCGTGCAAATTGCTATACGATCTAGTTCAATTCGATTCACAAGCGCGTTCAGTCGAAGCCTGATGATGGCGTGTTTGGTTTTTGTGACGGGGGCCATGTTTGTTTCCGTACCAGCCATCGCGGCGGACACAGCGGAGGTGACTTACCGGAAACTGTTCGATCTTATCGATCTGAACAAACAGGGCATGGACGCGGTACGGAAGAAAGTGGAGGCCGGAGATCTGCCGTCGGCCATGATCGAATACCGGGCCATCCTGGCCGCCCGCGTGGCGAAACTGCCGAAGTGGACGCGTTTTGCTTACAGTCTTTGGCAACCGGCTAACGCTGATGCGTTATTGGCAGGTGATGCCACCACTGCTCGCTACGGAGACATGTCCGTTCACTACACCGCGCATATCGGCAAACCCGGTCAGATAGATTTCTTCACGCGCATACCTGAGTATCCGGACATCACCCGCGACATCTCCAACATGGAATGGGTCAACAAGCACGCCGAGGCTTATGTCAAGACCCGCGACCCCAAGTATCTGGTCGGATGGTGCTCCACCTGGCTTGATTTCACCGACCACTGGCCCGACCAGTGGCAGGCCATGCGCAAGAACAAGATAAAGGTGGGCGGCATGGGGTGGATCACTGCCCCGCTGATGACAGGAATGCGCCTTTATGCCATGGAGGCTGGCTTCACCGGCATCCTTCAGACGGCATCCGCCGCCGGACACCTTGACCAGGTGGATCCCAGGATGCTGGCCGGGTTTCTGGTGCGCGTGGCTGCAACCGAGATGGGCTACGCACTGCCTTGGTTAAAGCGTGCCGGAGGCAATCAGGTCCGGATCCTGTCTTCGGGAGTGCTCAATTGGGGAATCCTGTTGCCCGAGATGAAAGATTCAAAGAAGTGGCGCGAGAACGGGATCCCCGCCAATATTTGCACCTGCCTGTTGGATGGATCGGACCAGGAGCAGTCACTCAACTATTTCAACAACGGCATTGGCCCGCTGGCAAACCTGCTGCGCAAGCGCCTTCCGACGGAAGAGCTGGATCCAGCTCTGTTGACCAAGCTGGACACGATGAACGCCTACCGCGGCCGGGTCCTCTCCTCACTCGTGCGCCCGGACGGTTTCGTCCCGGGCACCGGCACCGATCCAGTGTGGGACAAATACGGCAAGACGGCGAAACTCAATCCGCCTTCCACCGCCTTCACCTCCATCCTGCTTCCGTATGGCGGTTATGCGGTACAGCGCGACGGCTGGAAAGCCGACAGCCTCTACTTGTTCATGAAACAGACCCGGCCCAGCTGGGGGCACTGGCGCGCAATCGACGGCGCATTGCAACTCAGCGCGTATGGACGAAACCTCCTGGTGAGTCCAATGGGCCAGATTTACGACAAACGCGACAGCGTCGGAGGATGGACCCTCTATTGGGGTTCCGCCGTGAGCCAGAACGCCATTGTGGTGGACGGCATGTCCTCCATCGAAAAGAGGGGGGATTTCAATCAACTGACCCCATGGCGGTGGCATACCTCCGCGCGCTACGACTTCATGGAAACGGATGTTACCGGCCCCTACAAAAGTATCGACTTCCGCACGGACGGCACCGCCTATCCGGAACGCAAGAGACGTAAGGAGGTGACACCCAGACAGGCCGTCACCAACGTGGTCCACCGCCGCCAAGTTCATTTCCTGCGCGGGGCCGGCTGCTGGATCGTGACCGACCGGCTCCGCAGCACCCAGCCGCACGACTTTACCCAGTCGTGGTGCCTGGGCCCGGAGTTTGCCGAAAAGGACGTGGAAATCAACCCCGCTGGCAAGTCCATCCGCACCCGGCATGCAGGCGGCCCGAACCTGAGTCTTTACCAGTTCGGCATTCCCGACCTGAAGTATGAACACTACTTCGGCATGCGTGACGACAACCGCATCCTGGGCTGGGTGGGCATCATGACCAATAGGGAAACGTGGATGTACACACCCGCAGTGGCGGTACATGCCAACTGGAGCGGGCAGGGCGACCGGGTGCTGGTCACCCTGATAACCCCGCGGCCGGGTGCCGCGGAGCGGGTGTCCGGCGTAACGGACAAGTCTGGCGGCGCGGTGTCAGGCTTCGTCGCCACCCTGCCTGATGGCCGACCGGTGGCCTATCGTGCGGCGGCGGGCCATGCGCCCCTGGATGCCGGCGGACTCAAGGCCGATGCCGGTAGTCTGCTGGTGGTTCGCAATACGGATGGCCGGCTGAACGGCATGGTTCTGGATGCCCTGACGTTTGATGGAAAACCGGCGGCCCAGGCGAATTTCGAGTTCGAGACGCCCGGTCCAGGCCAGCCGGCGCGTATCACCGCCGTTGCCGTACCTTCCGGTTTCCGCTGGGCCGGCCCGGCGAACCGGCTGGTGCCGGAATACTCCATGCCAGTACCGTAAGAGCCTGCCGTAAACATGAACCACACAACTGTCAGTCACAATGAGAAGCTAATAAATGGAGGCAAATCCAATGAGAATACTGCGATTGCTGTGGCTGGCTGTTGTGCTAGCTGTCGCTGCTGACGGGCGGGCAGGGCAACCCGCGCCAGCGGCTGATATCCAGCGCAATATTGACTGGTCGGCGGTCCTTGGCATGGCCAGTCCTTTCTATCCGGAGCTGCCCTCCAAGCCGGTTGATGGACCAATGGTCGGCAATGGGCTTCTGGGGACCTATTTGATCCGGGACAAGACAACCGGCGAGGTCCGCTTTGAGATGAGCCGCGAAGACCTGAACGATGTCCGGGCGAATTTTGCCGCGCGCAAAACCAACGGCTACTTCAAACTTGGTTTATCATCGGGGCAACCCACGGGAACCGCCGAACTCGATCTTTGGAATGCACAGATCAAGGCGGAATTGTGTGTTAGGGAGGGCGTTTTCGGCGTACGTGCGTTTGCTGACGCCAACAGCAATGTGATCGTATTTGAACTGACGCAGTTAAGAGGAAAACCCGTGGACTACCAATGGGATTTCGTTCCGGATCGTCAAGGCTACGCCGGCGCCAAGGAACCCAAAGGCGGCTATCGGCCTTATCCAGCGCCCACTCTGGAAACCCTGGACGGATGCCAGGTTTCCGCGCAGGACATGCCCGTCGGCGCTGAATACAACACGCAAAAGGAACCCGGTCCGTCCCAGCACGCCACAGCCTGGCGCGTGGTGAAGGGGACCCAACCGGGCCAGACGCATATTTTCACCAGCGTGGGTTACTCCTACCAGCGCGGACCGGTCGCAAAACAGGAGGCCGTTGAGGCGGTCAATAACGCGGTCGCGAAAGGATTCGCGGCCATTGAGGCCGGACACCGGAAATGGTGGCACGACTATTATCAGAAAAGTTACGTCAGCATGCCGGAGAAGTACGAAACCTTTCACTGGTTGCAGACTTACAAGATTGCATGCATCGCGCGGGAAACCAACCGGCATATTCCGGATCTCCAGGGGCTGTGGTTCGACCGCAACGTCGGATGGAACGGGATTTGGTGGAACTGGAACCTCCACACGATGTTTTCCAGCGTGTTTGCTTCCAACCATCCCGAACTCATCAACTGCCTGCTCAACTACATCTGGGACCGGCGCAAGCAGATGACATTTGGGGGCGGTTACGGCATCGGGCGCTACAGCGTCCTCTACCGCAACTTTGGCGATGGTCCGGAACACGGCAACCTCAGCTCGGTTCTCTGCATGCTCTGGGAAAACTTTCTCGTGACCCAGAACGTGGAAATGCTCAAGACCACCCTTTTCCCCCTGCTCAAGGGCAACTATACCTACCTGATGTCGAATACCACCCGCGACAGCAATGGGATCCTGCACATTCCCAACGGCCTGAGCCCTGAATGGAACAACCTGAAGAAATTCAACAACGCGCTCTTCAACGATACGGCCTACGATTTGTCCGCCCTGCGCTGGGTCTGCCGGACTTTGATGGAGGCCAACGACACCTATGGTCTGAATGACCCCGACCGCGCCAAATGGCGGAACACTCTCGACAAGATCACGCCCTATGCCACCGACCCGAAAGAGGGTTTCATGATTGCAGAGGGCATCCATTTGGACGAAGGCTACCGGCATCCTGCCCACGAATATATGATGTGGCCGTATCTGGAATACACCCCCGATGATCCCGGCCAGAACGAAATGATCGAGAAAACACTCAACCATCACGACGCACTTGGGTATTCAGTTTTCGGAATGGCGAATGCCGCCAACGCGATCGTCCGGGCCATGCAGGGCAGGGGCGATCAGGCTTTGGCCGGTTTGGACGGGAACAGCGAAACCTACCTGCAAATGCCATTCATCAGCAAAAGAACCGGTCGGCTTGCCTATTTCGCGAACAGCACCGGCTATTGCGAGGAGGGGCCGTACCTGGCGCATCGCGTGCTGGAAGAAATGCTTCTTTCCAGCTTCAACGGGATCATCCGCGTATTCCCGGCGATCCCAAGCGGCAAGGAATGGGATAATCTTGCCATCGACAACTTCCGCGCGAAGGGTGCGTTCCTGGTGAGCGCGGTGCGTAAAGACAAGCAAACCCGTTTCATCAAGATCACGAGCCTTGCCGGAAGGGAATGCAAAGTGAAAACCGGTATGAACGGTAAGATCAACCTTGCCGGCAATCAGGGTTGCACTCTGATGGATTTTGGGAATGGCGTGGTGCAGGTAAACGGACTCAAAGCCGGGCAATGGTGTATCATCTATCCCGGCGCCTCAATGCCGGATCTAACCATTTGTCCGGTTGTTTCCGACGCCAAACCTATCATGTATCCGGAATCATCCGTCCATAGTTCAAGTGCTGCGTGGCAGGTGGACTTGGGCGCCAACTACAACCTTGATAAAATTGCCCTGAAGAATGGGGCAGGACTTTCCAACTTCACCGTCTCAGTGCTCAATTCGGACAGCAAAGTAGAATGGACCTGCTCAAGGTACGGCAATACCGGCCCCTTCGCCTGTTTCACGGGGATTGAAAGAACGGGAAGGTATGTAAGGCTGCGGCCCAACGGGGGCCAGGCGCTCAATCCAGCCGGGGTTCAGATCTTCGGGACCAGGGTAAAGACAAACATTGCGGCGGGTAAGACAGCCGCGCAGAGTTCAACCATGGGCACATCGGTGGCTTCGCTCGCCGTGGATGGCAATACCGATGGAATGTATGATCATGGCAGCGTAACACATTCCAACCAGGAGGCAAAGCCGTGGTGGAAGGTGGATCTCGGGCAAGAGGTTCCCATTGATTGCATTAAAATATGGAATCGGACTGATGCCGCGACGGAACGGCTGTCGCACTTCACGGTTTCTATTCTGGATGAAAATAGCGGGGTGGTCTGGATCCGAACACAAGCCAGTGCCCCAAAGCCATCAGCCAGCTGGGAGGGGGATCAACCAGAAAGGCCGCTACTTGAAGGTTCAGTTGAGCGGCACCAACTATCTCACGTTGGCCGAGGTCCAGGTGTTCTTGGCCGAAAAGGATTCGATAAAGTGAAACGATCTATTCTCATCGCTATTGCCTTCGTTTCGCTTTCGCAGAACTTGATTGCGGAGGAAAGACCTACCCCGGTGTGGACATGCCACAATGCGAAGGAGGGTGCGTTTGAGTTTCCCAACACACCGCCGGTCTGCTGGAAGCTCCGGAGTTGGCGGGACCGTGGAAGATGGTGGCGTACTGGAAGGATTTCGGACCCCAGGCGTATTTCGTGTGTATCCCATCGAAGTTCGTCAGCGCCAACGGCAGAACATTCTGGCTGTCGTATTCGGCCAACTACATGGCGGAGAAAGACCGTAACAACGCGGGTTGGCTGAGAGAACACTCCAACCCACCGGGCTCAGCATATTCTCTGAGCCTGCATGAGGTGGTTTTGGAATAGGTCGGCAGGTCTTGCTGCGTGACATCGGAAGCGCTTTGACACACAATGGACTGTTCTGTTATCAATCGAACCTTTCTTCGCCATCATGCAGGAGTCTGAAGAATGAATCTCGTACAATCTGTTTTCGCGGTGTCCGTCTGTTTCCTGGGGCTTGCCGCCAGTGCCGCTTTGCCGGCGGCGAAGGAAAAGGGCTTGGTCGGCCCGGGCGAGGATGTTGTGCTGCGGAGTCCGCGTGGCACGGTGGAGGTACATGTCGGCGTGACGGCGGAAGGGCGGCTGGCATATGCGCTCCGCGCTGACGGCAAGACCTTGCTGGCACCTTCATCATTGGGGATCACGGTAGATGGGGTGGACTTGGGACAGGGCGCCAAGATCAGCGGCCAGCCGATACTCCGCCAGATCGACGAATCCTATGCCATCCTTGGAAACCATGCCGTTGCCCGGAACAACGCGGCGGAGGCGGTGATTCCCGTGGAAGCATCCGGCAAGAAATTCAGCCTGACCGTGCGGGCTTACGACGATGGCGCGGCGGTGCGTTATGTGCTGCCGGCCGGTGCCGTCCGCATCAATGGCGAGAGCACCGCCTGGAAGTTGCCTGAGAATGCAGGCAAGGTCGTGTGGTCGGAGTTCAGCGGCTGTTACGAAGGGTTCAGCCATTTCACGCCGCTGGCGCAAGTGCCGGAGGACAAACCGGTCATGGCGCCGCTGACCGTGGAGGTTGGCGGGCATTACCTCGGCCTCTCAGAGGCCGACTGCGAGAGTTTCTCCGACATGACCCTCCGGCGGCAGGGCAACCAGTTTCAAGCGGCATTTCCATTCCAGCCCAGCGGCTGGTTGGTTAATCCCGACGCCACCCGCGAACCGAACGCCATACTGCGCGGCGCCTCCGGCGGCAGGCCGGTATCGCCGTGGCGCACCACGGTCATCGCCCGTACGCTGACGGAACTGGTGAACTCCGACCTGCTCACCAACCTCTGCCCGCCGCCCGCCGTCGGCGCGGACTTTTCCTGGGTCAAGCCCGGCCGTTGTCTGTGGCAGTGGTGGAGTGTGGGCGCGCCGAAGTATGCGGATCAGAAGAACTGGTTTGATGCGGCCGCCAAGTTGAAATGGGAATATTACCTGATTGACGACGGCTGGCGCAATTGGAAGCAGCCCGGGCGTGACCAGTGGGAATTGCTGAAGGAGGTCATTGACTACGGCAACAGTGTCGGCGTGAAGTCGATTGTCTGGGTGAATTCCAACGAAATGCGAAACGCGGCGCCGCGCCGCGCCTATCTGGAACGCATCAAGGCCTGCGGCGCGGTTGGCATCAAGATTGACTTCATCCCCAAAGCCACCGGTGAGATAATGCAGTGGTACATGGGTGGCATCCAGGATTGCGCCGAGCTGAAATTGCTGGTGAATTACCACGGCAGCGTGAAACCGACCGGCCTGCGCCGGACGTATCCACATGACATCACCCGCGAGGCGGTTCGCGGCGACGAATATCATATGAGCCGTTACAAGCGCGTGATGCCGCTCGCCCAGGATTGCACACTGCCGTTCGCCCGGCCGCTGGCCGGTCCCGCCGACATCACTCCGGTCATGATGGATCCAAAACAGTTGATTTCCAGCCATTTCACCTGGCCGCATGAGATGGCGCAGGCAATCGTCTTCCTCTCGCCGATCACGCATTTCGCGGATCAGTACAAGTTTTATGTGACGAGCCCCGCCCTGGACCTCTTTCAGGAACTGCCCACCGTGTGGGATGAGACGCGCGTTCTGGAGTGTACTGAAATCGGCGAAGTCGTAGCCTTCGCCCGGCGCAAGGGCGACAGCTGGTGGATCGGCGTCATGAATGGCGGTACGGCGCGTGAAATCAAGATACCACTCGCTTTCCTCGCGAAGGAAACCCACGGTACGCTGCTGTTTGACCACCCGGAAATGGATGCCGCGGTTAGCCGTCAGGAGAAGAGCGTCAAACCGTCCGACGTGCTGACGGTGAAGTTGCGCCCCGCAGGCGGCTTTTTCGCCCGTTTCGGCGCGCCAGTGGTCCCGGTCAAAACGCCAGCACCATAAGTTGAGTGTCTGTTAACGGTTTACCGGTTGTCTAATGCTCCTAACGGCAAAGAAAGATAACAAAGTGAGAATCCGAAGTGTGTGGTTGGTGATTTTGCTGATGGCGTCGAGCCTGCCTCCGCTGGCCCATGGCGCCGAGTTCTATGTGGCGACGAACGGGAACGACAAGAATTCCGGTGCGGCCGCCGCTCCCTTCCGCACGCTGGAACGCGCCCGATCCGCGGTGCGTGCCGTGCGTAATTCCATGAACGCTGATGTCGTCGTTCATGTGGCCGGTGGGACCTACCGGTTCGAGAAGCCGCTTCAGTTCGGCCCCGAGGACTCTGGAGCCAACGGTCACCGCATCATCTACGAGGCGCAGCCCGGTCAAACGCCGGTGATCACGTCGTTCCGCCCGATTACCGGATGGAAACTCCACGATGCGGCCAAAAAGATCTACGCGGCGAACGTCGGCAATCTCGATTTCCGTCAGTTCTACATCGACGGCAAGATGGCTGCGCCTGCCCGTTGGCCCAATGTCGTCACGCCCGGCGATCCCACCGCCCGTGAGTCAATCATCAAGAACGCCGGGATCAAGCCGGGATATTTCCCGCGGACAAAACAATAGAGATTTCGATGAAAGAGAAAACAATGGTGAAGACAATGGCACGAACACTTTGCAGAGCCGCTCTGCTATTAAGCCTTGTCAACGCCGGGGCTTCGGATACTCAGACGCCATCGCGCTCGCCAGAAAACCAGATCTATCAGTTCACCGTGACGGAGACATTCACACCGAAAGCGAAACCTGGTATAGGGTCGCGTACAGCGGATGCTTATCTGTGGATTCCTGAGAAATGCCAACGCGTGCGTGGCGTGATAATTTTGGCGCAAAACGTGCCGGAGCACTGGCTGGCGGGACATCCCGCGATTCGCGCGGCGTGTGCCGACAACGACCTTGCGATCTTGTACACTTGCCGGTCGTTTCTGATGCTCGACACATACAGGAGTTACCCGTGGCAGCAGCGCAATCGCGAACACGGCGAATTCGTGCAGCAAATCCTTGAATCGCTCGCGAAGGTTTCCGGCTACGAGGAAATCGCAACCGCCCCCTGGTTTCCGATGGGCGAATCCATGGCGTTGATGGTTCCGAATGCTTTGACCAGCGCCTTTCCCGAACGCTGTATTGCGGGCATTCAAATTAAGGATGGCAAATGGGACGAACTCAGATCGGAAACGGTTCCAGTGCTTGTCTCCTGCGGAACTGGTTCGGAGTGGGACCTGCCCAAGTTCGACATATTTTCGCGCTGGAAGCAACAGGCAACCGCGGATATCCAACAGCACTGCGCCAAGCGAGCCGCCGCGCCTTCGTGGCCGGGCAGTCTGCTAATTGAGGCGGGCAGCGCGCATTTTTCATGTACCGAAAGAATGGCGGAATGTTATGCGCACTACATTCGTACGGCGACTAAGGCGAGGCTCTCCGCAGATGGCAGCCCAACGCTGCGCGCAATTCATATCGAGGACGGTTATGTTGCCGGGCTCCCTGTTCCCGGCTCGAAGCCGCTTCAGCCGATGCGCTACAGCGAATGCCCGCCCGAGCAGAGGAACCTTCCGTGGTTTTTCGACGAGGCCAGTGCGCAAGCCGCGTTCGAGATGGCCAACGTCAACTGGAATGCGCAGCCGCAACTCCCCGCCTTTGCCGATGCCAGCGGGAATCCAATTCCTTTCAATGCGCGCGGCATCACCGGTCCGCTCAAATGGACAACGGCAGAGGATGGAATCACGTTTAACCTCGGCTCGATCTTTTTGGAGACGCTGCCCGATGGATTTGTCGGCGCGGGGAAAAGCATTGGCCACGTCTCAGCCAAGCCGATCCTTGAGTGGCTGTGCGGTCCGTACATTCCGCTCGGCAATAATCGTTTTGCATTCGCCATGGATCGCACATGGAATAAGACCGACTGTTACGTGCGCATCTGGCATCCAGGCGACGGCAAATATCGTTTGAGCACAAATCCCGGACGTCTCGATTTCAATCCCAACAAGGAAGGAAAGCCTCAGAAGATTTCTTTAGCCGCGATTTCTGATCAAAGGACCGGCACAAAGGAGATCCAGCTTCACGCAAAATCGGATAGCGGAATGCCTGTGCGATTCTTCGTGAGCGCGGGGCCGGCGCTTATCCATGACAGCCGTCTGGTCTTCACGCCGATTCCTCCGCGAAGCAAGCTGCCGCTTACTGTGAGCGTGGTCGCGTGGCAGTGGGGACGAAGTTCAGAACCGCAAATCCAGACTGCGGAGCCGGTCGAGCAGATGTTTAGAATCGTCAAACAATGAAGGAGACACAACTTCCATGAAATCAAAGTCGATCGTTCCCGTATTGTCATTGCTGGTTTGTTTTTCGCCATTGCTCGCGATGGCCGACACGGACATGGCCGGCCTGGAGAAACAATTTCGCGGCGTGCCGATGGAAGCCCGGCGATATACGGGGCCGTTGTTCTGGATGCACGGCGACGAGAGCCAGGCGCAACTGGAGGGCGAAATGGGAAGGGTCCTCGAGGGCCACAACGGTATCTTCACGGCGGAACCGCGGCCGCACAAAGACTGGCTAGGCGAAGGGTGGTATCGCGACCTCGGCATCTGCCTGGAGTTTGCGCGCAAGAGCAATTTGAAGATGATCATTTACGATGACTGGTGGTGGCCGAGCCAGATGATGGGTGGGCGCGTTCCACCGCAGTACGGCAGCAAACGAATCGAAGCGGCGGCGGCAACGGTTGACGGTCCGCAGGATTTCAAAGGCAGCGGCTACGCAGAGTCGAATTTGGTTGCCGCAATCGCCGGGCGTGTGGCAGCAGATGGTGCGATTGACGGAAACAGTCTCGTTGATCTCACGGCGTCCGTGAAGAACGGCGAGCTCCTTTGGGCGGCACCGGTGGGCAAATGGCAGGTGATGAAGTTCACCTGGCGATTCAATGGCACGCGCGGCGGACAGCAGAAATACATATCGGTGGATGGTGCTGACGAGGCGTGCACGGACTGGTTTATCAAAACGGTCTATCAACCCCACTACGACCGGTTCAAGGCGGATTTCGGCAAGACAATCTCCGGATATTTCTACGACGAACCGGAGACGCAGGGCGACTGGGGCAGGGTGGTGCGAACCGTCGTCGCGGAACGGAAACTCGATCTGAAGAAGCTGCTGGTTGCCTATAAGTTCAAGCTGGCGGGCGAGGAGCAGGCCGCCGCGCTGTACAGCTATCTGGATTGTTTTGCCGACGCATGGGGCCGCACGATGTATGGCGGAATGAGCCGGTGGTGCCGCGAACACGGCGTCTATTCGATGGGCCATTTCATGGAGCACAACGATTGCATCTACAGCCAAAATCTCTCCGGCGGCAACATGATGCAACTCCAGCGGTACAGCGACATGGGCGGCATGGACCTGGTCTGCGATCAACTCTATCCGGGCCAGCGCAAGGAAGGCGTCTACCAGATGGCGAAGATCGCCAGCTCAATCTCGCACACCTACGACAAGGCCGACGACATTGCGTTCAGCGAAATCTATGGCGGCTACGGACAGAAGGTAACCTATCCGCAGATGAAATGGCTCGCCGACTGGCATCAGGTGCGCGGCGTCAATTTCCTGATTTCGCATTCTTTCAATCCGCGCGCGCCGTTCGATCGCGATTTCCCGCCGTATTTCTACAATGGCGGGTTCGAGCCGCGCTGGCCGCTCTACCGCGTCTGGGCCGACTACAACAACCGGCTCTCCACGCTGCTCACCGGCGGGCGGCATGTCGCCCCCGTTGCATTCCTACAGCTCGGCCAAAGCATCCACGTCGGCAAGAATCAGCGCCCCGAGAACCTGACAACCGCGATGCAGGATGCCCTCTTTGATTGCGACTGGCTGCTCTACGATGCATGGGAAAACGCCGCCACTCTCGCCGGCCCGGAAATCAAACTCCACAAAGAAGCCTATCGCGTGCTCGTCCTGCCGTCAGTCGAAGTGATTCCGTATCCGACGCTTCTGAAGGCGAAGCAGTTCTTTGACAACGGCGGCGTTGTGGTCGCCTATGGCATGCTGCCCGAAAAATCCGCGACGCTCGGGTATGGCTCGCCGGAGATTGCAGCGCTTTGCGATTCAATTTGGGGCCGTGCGACTCCCGGCCTGGCGCGCTGCAAAACCAGCGCTGCCGGGGGACGTTCCTATTTCCTGCCCGCCCAGCCGACCCCGGAAGAAATCCAGAAGGTTTTATCGGGCGATGCCGGAATTCATCCGACACTGGAAGTTGTCTCCGGCGATACAGGCCATTGGCTGCACATTCTGCATCGCCAGAAGAGCGGCCAGGATGTCTTCCTTATCTGTAATCAGAATCACGAGGGCGCCGCGCGCACCTTCACGTTCAAAATCACCGCCGCCGGCGAACCTGAATGTTGGGATGCCATGCGCAACGAAATCACTGCCGTGCCATTCCGGCGCGTGGACGCACACACCGTCGAAGTGGAAGTAACGCTCGAACCATCGGAAAGTGTGATGCTCGTCTTTCAGCCGCAAAAGCGCAATCTTCCGATGCGCATTTGCGGGCGGACAAAACCTGTTGGTAATCCAATCCCAGTGCATGCAATGTCCCGGCAAACGGAAAAGACTCCGCCTGCCAAAATCGTTGTGGTGAAGGCTACATACGGTGTCCCCGGCGACGCCAAGCGGAGCCGCGACGTGCGCGAGCGCCTGCAAAGAATAATTGATGCTGGCGAACGAACCCTTCAGGTCGGGCGGTTGGCCGACGGCGACGATCCGGCATACGGCACCGTTAAAACCCTCAAAGCCGAATGTACTGTCGGCGACAAACGAATCTCGCTGAACGGCAAAGACTCGCAGACCATCTCACTGGCCAGGCAATCCTCGGTCCGCAATCAGGAACAGGAACGCATAGCTGCCGGAAGACAGTACATCTCCAGTCCTGTCGAATCCGATCCGTTCGACGGCACCTGCGAAATTCCAGTCGCCGTGAAACTCTCATCGGTACGCGTCTATCTGGAAATGGAAGACGTGCTGCCCGAAGCCGCCGTGCGCGTGACTGTCAACGGTGAGGACGCCGGCGGTTGCATCGGGAAACCGCTCCGCCTCGACATCACCTGCCATGTAAAATCCGGCGCCAACACAGTTCACATCGAACCATTCTCACCAAAAGCCGTGCGACTCATCCTTCATGATCGCAACTAAAAGGGGTGGATATATTTCATCAACAATGAATTTCCAATGTCCAACCGGCAATAGATCATTTTGGGACAGCCGGAACAATCCGGAACTCAGAGTTCCTGAATTATGAATACCTGGGTAGTTACAAAGGAACAAAGATTGTGATTGAAAGACACCATGGTTCGGGGGGGGCTGGCATCTTGAGGTTGCTTGTCACGCTGGTTTCACTGGCCTCCTCAACACCTTGGGCGGTCGCCGGCCAGGCTATCCCCATGAATATCCGCGATGCCCTGTCTTCAGGCGATCTCGAGTACAGCGGGCCGGCCACGCGCAGCGAGGAAGGGATGCCGGTCGGCAATGGCCGCATGGGTAGCCTGGTCTGGACCACGCCATCCGCGCTCAAATTCCAGATCAACCGGGTGGACGTCTTCGGCCAGGACAGCGCGACGGTCAGTTTTCCGCGCAGCAACTCGGACTACGCCAGCGGCTGCGGCTATGTGGATATCAATCTGGTTCAGGCCGGAGAAGATGTGTTCGCAGGAGTGGATTTCCGGCAACATCTCTCCGTTTACGACGGTGTCATGACGGCCAGCGGCAAAGGCGTCACCGCCCGCGTTATCGGCTGGCCAAAGGCCGACGTCATGGCGATCGAGATAGACGATCAGCGCGCCAATCCAGAGCCGGTCAGCATTGACCTGCGGATGCTGCGTTACATGATGCAATATCACCCGAAGATGAACCACCAGCTCACGAAGGAACACGCCGTGATGGTGCGGACGGCCAATCACATCGCCACGTCGCGACTCGACATCCGTGACGGCCGCATAACCCTGACGCAGGAATTCCGCGAGCAGGATTTCTATGATTGCTCCGCAGTTGCCATCGGAGTCGAGGGGCGCGTATCCCGGACGCGTTATCTCAACGACTCCACCGTCCAGCTCGTTGCGGCGCCGGGCAGGGGAAAATTCACGGTTTTGATCGCCAGCGCGGCGAGTTTCGACCCAAAGCAGGATACCGCCGGACTCGCACTGGTGAACCTGAGCGCCGCCGGGTCAAAAGCTTTTAGCACCCTGCTGGCTGAGACATCATCGTGGTGGCGCGACTTCTGGTCCGAGGGATTTGTCGCAATGTCGAGCCGCGACAAGCAGGCGGATTTCGTAGGTGGTGCCTACATCTATTTTATGTACCTGATGAATGCCAGTTCGCACGGCGCCTACCCGCCGCGTTTCGGCGGCATGCTCTGGTTTACCAACGGCGACATGCGCATGTGGGGGGCTCAGTACTGGCAGTCCAACAACATGGCCCTGTACCGCGATCTCATGTCCTCCGGCCACCTTGAGTTGATGGATCCGCTTTTCTCGATGTATTTCGGGATGTATGACCGCTGTGCGCTCGCCGCCCAACAGCAGTGGGCCAGTCAGGGAATCTATATTCCAGAAACCACATTCTTCAACGGCCCTGACGTTATCCCGGACAAGCTGGTCAAAGAGTTTCAGGATCTGTTCCTCGTCCGCAAGCCATATGAGCAGCGGTCGGCCGAGTTCGATGCCTTGGTGCAAACCAAATCCCATCAGAGCGCCCGTTACAATTTCCTGACCGATGACAAGTTTGTGCAGGGCCGCCCGGTTTTTGCGAGCAAGGGCAAGGGGATCTTCGGCCACGTCACGCATTTCCTTTCAGGTTCGGTGAACATTGCCGGAGTATTCTGGAAGTACTACGAGTTCACGCTCGACAGGGAATTCCTACGGAAGAAGGGTTACCCAATGATCAAGGGCGTCGCCGAATTCTATCGCCATTTCCCAAACCTGATGAAGGAGGCCGACGGCAAGTATCACATCCACCACGTCAACAACAACGAGTCTCAATGGAATTCGTCCGACACGGGTTTTGAAATCGGCGCGTTGCGCGTCATCTTACCAATGGCGGTGCGCGCCTCCGAAGTCCTTGGGGTTGACGAGGACCTGCGTCCCAAGTGGCAGGAGATTGCGGATAACCTGGCCAAACCTGACTCGAATCCCTCCGGCGGAAAGGATACCAGTGCCGCCGCCAAAAGAACATCGGCCAACCCGGCAACGTCAAACGCCGTAAAAAAGAACCCTGAGAGCAGACGCAACAATGTCTCCGCCGAAAGCTTATCCCTCAAACGAAACCCATTCGGCGAGTTCACGGATGGCCCGGAAGGTTACATCACCCCCATGGGTTCCGAGCAGGAACTCAAGGCGCTGTTTCTCGGGTTCAACGGGCTTGGCAAGTTCTGCGACTCCAAAGGTTCCGGCGGTGCGCAGGTGTTTCGCAATCGGTTGCGCCTTCGCGAAGGCCCCGGCGCGATTGATGCTGAACATCTTGGCGGCCTCTGCTGGGGCATTCAGCGCTCGCTCCTGAAAAACAATTGTCCTTCCTTCGACATCGCCAATGTGGAAATCGAGGTCTTCCCTTCGTGGCCCAAAGACTGGGATGTTACGTTCAAACTGCTCGCCCCCGGTGCCTACGAAGTCGTTGCTTCGCAGCAAGACGGACAGATCCGCTACGTCGAAATCACTTCGCGCATGGGTGGACAGTGCAGCTTGAAACACCCCTGGGGCGAAGGCGCGGTGACGCTTTGCCGCAACGGCAAAGCCGCCGGGGAATTAACCGGAAAGACGCTGAGGATTCCGACGAAGAAAGGTGAAACCGTGACATTGGTTCCCAAAGGGGTCCCGTTAACCAAAGACATCGAGAAGGATAAGAATGAAACCGTACTCACTATTTCACGTCACCGGCTTGCTGCTGGTACCGTTGGCGGCGATGTGCGCCGCTGAACCGCGAACTAAGCCCCATGTCGTCTCTAGCCTTGCTGATGAGAGGATGAGCGCCACGCCAGATGACGGCATACCGGACGGGAATGCGATAATCCGTGGGCCGGCTGGTTCTTCCGAGATCGTCATTACCACGACCGCCCGGCTGGCTGGCGCGATTCACTCATTGACCTGGAACGGCCGCGAATTCATTGATTCGGTTGATCACGGCCGGCAACTTCAGTCTGCGTCGAATCTCGACTGTGGTACGCCTATTACTGCCGAGACATTCAACCCGACGGAAGCCGGTTCCCGTCGTGATGGGACCGGTGGAAGATCATCCAGCCGGTTGTTGCAATGGAAAGTCGGGACGAACTCACTCCAGACCGCGACGCAAATGGCCTTCTGGCTTGCGCCAGGTGAGAAGTCCGGGGCGAACCTGGCGAAGAACACAACGGTTCTATCCGACCATCTCCTCACCAAGCGCTTTAGCATCGGTTACAAGGACATGCCGCACGTCATCGCCTACGATGTGATCTTTAAACTGCCAGTGGGCGAGCGGCACACTGGCGCTACCTTCGAGGCGCTTACCGGCTACATGCCACCGGAGTTCTCGGAGTTCCTCCAGTTCAATTCCCAAACCGGTGAACTTGAACCGCTGTCGGATGGCCCGGGCGAACAGCCGCGTCCAGTTGTCTTTTCCGTTCCGGGCGGCAGTCATGCGATGGGGATATACGCGCCTCCGCAGGCCGGACGAGGCACCACCGGCCCGAGCTACGGACGCAATCGATTCCACGCTGAAAAAGTCGTGAAATGGAACTGTGTTTTCAGGGTGGCGAACAAGAACGGCCTCGCGCCGGGCGATCATAAATATAGTATGTTCGTTGTCGTTGGCGACTTGAATGGCGTGCGCGAATCACTGCGAAAGCTTTCCAAAGTGAAGTAATGAAAATGAATCACTGGCGTTCCATAGGGCCGTCAAGGCTGAAGCGGTTTAGACTGAAGGCTGAGGGTAGAACACGAATTGAATACCATGGACTATCGTAAATGACATCGTGTCTAATTATTCAGAATGGTGCGCATTTCCTAACAGTCTTCAGCCTTCAGACTTTAGTCTTCAGCCTACTTTTAGCCCTTCTTTTGATTGTCATTTTACATATGAAAACCGTCATTCTGTATATTCCCTTTTCTCCTCAGTATATGCGATAAGTATCTCAGTAATAGTACCTTGAGGGTGCCCTCTGTATATTGAAATCTAAAGGAAGGTTTGTTCAATGATGACGAAACTCACTAACGCGATGCTGATCTCGCTGATTCCCCTGTCGATGATGGCCGCGGAGCCGCGCGCCAAGCTTGAAAAGACCGAACGTTCAGAGCGCTTGGCGTGGTGGCATGAGGCTAAGTTCGGGATGTTTATTCACTGGGGGCTCTATTCCTTGCCGGCGGGCGAATGGAAGGGCAAGTATTATAGTGGGATTGGCGAATGGATAATGTATAAGGCTCGCATTCCGCTGGCGGACTACGAGCAACTCGCGACTCAATTCAATCCGGTCAAGTTCGACGCCGACGCGTGGGCCCATTTGGCGCAGGATGCCGGGATGAAATACCTCATCATCACATCCAAGCACCACGACGGCTTTGCGATGTTCGGCTCGAGGGCGGACCGCTTCAACATCGTGGATGCGACGCCGTTCAAGCGTGATCCGATCAAAGAGCTCGCCGCCGCCTGTGCCAGGCGCGACATCAAGTTCGGGGTCTATTATTCGCAGGCGCAGGACTGGTCGGTGCCGGGTGGCGCCATTTGGAAAGGGAAACACGAGCAGGATCCGGTCTTTGAGGTGCCGCAATGGGATCCGAAACAGAATGGCGATTTCGACACCTATTTCAACTCGAAGGCGCTCCCGCAGATGCGCGAACTACTGAGTCAATACGGTCCGATCGCTGTGGTCTGGTTTGACACTCCGCTTCGCGTCATGAACGTCGAACGTGCAACCAAATTAGAGAAGTTGGTGCGCGAATTACAGCCGAAGTGTCTCATCAGCGGCCGCCTCGGCGGCAGCTCGCAGAGTGACTACGCTTCGGAAGGCGACAACAAAATCCCCAACCTCTCCCGCGACGGCGCGTGGGAAACGCCCGCCACGCTTAACGACACATGGGGCTTCAAGAAGAACGACCACAACTGGAAGAAGCCGGAAGACCTGACGTTCAAGCTTGTGGATATCGTGAGCAAAGGCGGCAACTACCTGCTCAACGTTGGCCCCGACGGCGAAGGGGTTATTCCTCAACCCAGTCAGGATATGCTCCGCGCTGTGGGGCGCTGGATGAAGGTCAATGGGGAGGCGATCTATGGGGCGGGTCGCAGTCCGTTCGGTCAGGAGTTTGGCAAGACCACCGCAGACAAGAACGGCAGGTCCGTGTTCGTGCCGCAAAACGAGTGGCGCTGCACCACCAAAGCAGGCAAACTCTATATTCACCTCTTCAAATGGCCAATCACCGGCAGATTTGTGCTTCCCAATGTAAAGAACGCCATCACGAAAGCCTATTTACTAACAGATCCAGATCGAAAAGCGCTTGATGTGCAGCAGACCGACACCGACGTCTCCATCGCCTTGCCGAAAGAGGCGCCAGATGCCGTTGCATCCGTGATTTGCCTCGAAACGAAAATAGCGATACCATGACTGAGAGAATCACAGGCGCGGTATTGCTCGCGCTCATTCCGCTGATGATGTCGGCCGTCGAACCGCCTCCGCCCTACGGTGCGGTGCCGAGCTCCAGACAACTCCAGTGGCATGAACTGGAGATGTACGGTTTTCTGCACTTTTCCGTGAACACCTTTACCGACCTGGAATGGGGCAATGGTAACGAGCCGGAGTCAGTTTTTTCCCCGACCGATTTCGATGCCGATCAAATTGTCGGCGCCGTGAAGGCGGGCGGCTTAAAAGGGCTGATCCTGACGGCCAAGCACCATGACGGGTTTTGTCTCTGGCCGTCGAAGTTCACGGAGCACAGCGTCAAGAACTCGCCCTGGAAAGGCGGCAAGGGTGACCTCGTGAAGGAGATCTCAGACGCATGCCGGCGGCACGGGCTCCAGTTTGGTGTCTACCTTTCTCCGTGGGATCGCAATCACGCCGAGTACGGACGGCCTGGGTATATCACCTATTTCCGCAACCAGCTCCGCGAACTGCTTACGGGATACGGCCCGCTTTTCGAGGTCTGGTTCGACGGCGCGAACGGCGGATACGGCTATTACGGTGGCAAGGGCGGGCGGCGAGGCATCGACCGCAAGTCCTACTACGATTGGCCCACAACATGGCAGATGATCCGGGATCTCCAGCCCGGAGCCTGCATCTGGAGCGATGCCGGGCCCGACGTACGGTGGGTGGGCAACGAGTCGGGACGTGCCGGGGATCCCTGCTGGGCGACGGTAACCGCAGACGATTGGTGTCCTGGCAAGGCGCCCGGCAATTTCCTATACTCCGGGATGCGCGATGGCAAGTCGTGGATACCGGCGGAGGTGGATGTGTCGATCCGGCCGGGCTGGTTCTACCACACAAATCAAGATGCACGGGTCCGCTCACCTGAAAACCTGATGAAGATCTATTTTGAGTCCGTCGGCCGCGGCGCAAGCCTGTTGCTCAACATTCCGCCCGACCGGCGGGGACGGATCCACGAGAATGACGCCAAATCGTTGAAAGAGTTCGGGGCGCGGCTCGACGCGCTATTTGCATGCAATCTCGCCGCCGGAGCTACCATCACGGCCAGCAACGTGCGTGGCGGCGATGCGCGCTTTGTACCGGCGAACGTACTCGACGGAAAACGCGACACCTACTGGAGCACCGACGATGGCGTCAAAACGCCCGAGCTGGTTCTTCGCCTGAATAAGCCGGTGACGTTCAATGTTGTCGCCTTGCGGGAATATCTGCCGCTTGGGCAGCGGATCGAGGGGATTGCCATTGACGCGAAGGTCAATGGCGTGTGGAAACTGATCGGCCAGGCGACCTCCATTGGGGCATGCAGGCTCTTGCGAGTTCCGAAAACAATGGCCAGTGAAGTACGCTTGCGCATTACTGCGGCACCAGTGTGCCCGGCGCTCGCGGAGTTCGGGCTGTATCGTGACGCGTCAGGTGAAAAGGGGGTTGTGAAATGAAGTGCGTTCTTGTTACTTGGTTGATGGCATTGGCTTTGGCGTTCCCGGCGCGGGCGGAAATCAGGCTCCCTGCGATCTTTGGCGACCACATGGTGCTGCAATCCGGCGCGCCAGTACCGGTCTGGGGATGGGCGAAGCCGGGTGAGACCGTAACGGTGGAATTCGCAGGACAGCGTAAGATTATTGTGGCTGACGCAGTCGGCAAGTGGCTGGTGAAGCTCGATGCGCTCAAGTCCAGCGTCGAACCGCTAGAGCTGCGAGCCGGGAATGTGGTTATCCGTGATGTGCTGGTCGGCGAAGTGTGGCTGTGCGGCGGCCAGTCGAACATGGAACGTCAACTCGGGCCCCGTCCGCGGCAGCCGCTGATTCAGAACTGGCAGCAGGAAGTGGCGTCGGCTGACTTTCCGCTGATCCGTCATTTCGATGTTGCGCACAAAGCGGCCAGGGAACCGCTGGACGATGTGACCGGCAGTTGGGCGGTCTGCTCGCCGGCGACGGTGAAGAATTTCACGGCGGTTGGCTACTTTTTCGGGCGAGAGTTGCACAAGGAACTGAAAGTTCCAGTCGGCCTGGTGCATTGCTCGTGGGGCGGAACCGGCGTGGCGACATGGACCAGCAAGGCGGCGCTCGACACGCTCCCGGAAGTCAAAGGCCATCTCGCGGCTCATCTCAAACAACCGAAAGTCAGCCAGCAAACCGCGACCGTCCTGTTTCAGAGCATGCTAGCACCGTTGATTCCGTATGGCATCAAGGGTGTGATCTGGTTCCAAGGCGAAAGCGGCCCGGGTCTGCCGGCGGCGTACGATAAGATCTTCAAGACGATGATCACCGATTGGCGTGCGCATTGGGGTATTGGCGACTTTCCGTTCTACTTCATCCAGTTGCCCAACGGTCCGCCGTCGACCCGTGAGGCGCAGGCGCGGGCGTTGCAACTGCCCAACACTGGTATGGCCGTCGGCATCGATGTCGGTGACAAGGATGTCCATGGTCCAATCAAGGCGCCGCTCGGCGAACGTCTCGCGAAGCTGGCATTGACGAAAACCTACGGCCGCAGCGGTGATGCCGTCAGTCCGATGTTTCAGTCGGCAACGGTTGAGGGCCGCTCGATCCGCGTCAACTTCACCCACGCCACCGGCGGCTTGATGGCCAATGAACCGCTGCAGCATTTCGTCATTGCCGGTGCGGACAGGAAATTCGTTCCGGCTGAGGCGAAGATTGACGGTAGTACGGTTTTGGTGTCCAGTCAGGTTGCGACCAACCCGGTCAGCGTCCGCTATGCCTGGCTCAATATTGCGCCCGGTGGAAATCTCTACAACAAGGAAGGCTTTCCCGCCGCGCCATTTCGCAGCGATTCGTGGTAGCCAGACGTCACCACGTGAGGGAGTATTATTGTCTGCACTGGCGTCACATAGGGCCGTCAAGGCTGACGCGGTTTAGACTGAAGGCTGGAGGTGAAACACGAATTCAATAACACAGGACTATCGTAAATGACATCGAGTCTAATCATGCAGAATGATACTAATTTCCTAACAGTCTACAGCCTTCAGCCTATTAACCTGCGTCCTATGGGACGCTAGAGAGAAGGAGATTCTAATGACTATGCACCGATATGGCAGGAATGTTTCAGTGGCCCTGGTGGGTTTGATTATGACGGTAGCGTCGGCGTCGGTGTGGGCGGAGAAGCAGTTGGCTCTTGAAAATAGCTGGCTCAGGGTGGCGGTTGACCCGGTATCTGGGGCGTTCTCTCTGGCGGGAAAGGATGGGGGGACTGTTGTCGTCAAGGACGGCCAGTGGGCCAATGCCAGCGGTCCGGCCGCCCTCGCGGATGTCAGTGATCCGGTTTTTGGAAAGGGACGGAGTATTTTCCTTTTAGGGGGCACGATCACGGTATTCCCGGACTTGCCGTTCGCGCTGTTTCGCGCAACGGTGAAGGGGGATGACACGAAACCGGCGGTATTCAACCGGATTCCGCTGATCTCGGCCGATGTCGCCGCGCCGGGTGAACTCAAGACGATGGGAACCGGCGGATTGCAAACGCCGCAAACCAACTCAGGCAGTTATGCGTGGCTTGCCATTGCTGATCCGCAGACCCGTAGCGGGATCGTCGGGGCGTGGCTTACCCAGGATCGCGGCAGTGGCGTGGTGTTTTCCCCGGTCTCCAACGGCGTGGTGCGGATTGCCGCGCAGGTCGAGTACGGCAAACTGTGTGTGAAGGCCGGCGGGACTCTGGAGACGGAGACATTTGCCCTGGGATGTTTCGCCGATGCGAGGGTCGGGCTTGAGGCTTATGCAGACGCCGTCGCCAGGCGCTACGCGATCAAGCTTCCGCCGAAGCGGCCCGGTTTCTGCACCTGGTATACAGAGAAACATGCGCGCGCCTGCGACGAGAAGAATCTCGCAGATCTCGCCGCGTATGCGGCAAAGGAACTCAAACCCTTCGGCTTCGACTTTGTACAGATCGACGATGGTTGGCAGGTCAGCGGTCGCGTCTTTGAAGGCGAAAATCCCAAAGGCCCGTATGCAAGCGGGATGAAGGCGACGGCAGATAAGATATCCAGGCTCGGGTTGACACCCGGACTCTGGTTCATTCCCTTTGCCGGCGATGACAACAACAAGGCATTCCTGGAGCACCAGGATCGGTTCTATAAGGACAAGAACGGCAAGCCGTTCAGAGCGCGCTGGGGCGGTACATGTCTGGATATGAGCGTGCCGGAGACACGCGAGTACCTGAAGCAGCTCATTCATCGTTTCTCGCATGACTGGGGTTACAAGTTGTTCAAGATGGACGGGCTCTGGACAGGCACGGGAACGCGGCTGATGTATATCAACAATGGCTACAAGTGGGATGAGCTTGGCGAGGCATCGCCCGCCGATCCGGAGATCACGAATATCGAGGCGTACCGCATGGGCTTGAAGCTCGTGCGTGAGGCGGCTGATCCCGGGGTTTTCCTCCTGGGATGCTGCGTGTCGCAGAACATGCGTTCCTTTGGTGGCTCATTCGGATTAGTGGATGCGATGCGTGTCGGCCCTGATACCGGTGCGGGAAACATCGGGGCGCCGCATGCCTCGCGCAACTACTTTCTCAACGGCCGAGTCTGGTGGAATGACCCCGATTGTGTGAGCGTCCGCGGCAGGACGCGGATCGAACGGGCGCGTGCCAATGCGAGCTTCACGGCGGTAACCGGCTGCCTGTACTACAACAGCGACTGGATGCCGGATTTCCAGGCGGATCGGCTTGAAATCATCAAGCGCACTCTTCTGCCGCACAATCTGCCCGCACGGCCGGTGGACTATTTCGAGAATGACCCGGCCCGCATCTGGCACGTCCGGGCGAAAGACCGGGATATCGTGGCGCTGTTCAACTGGGGCGGGACAACGGGGATCGCCTGTCCGGTCGCGCGTATCGGTCTGCCGCCCGCTGACGACTATGTTGCGTTCGATTTCTGGAACAACCGGTTTCTGCCGCCGTTCCATGGCGAGCTGAAAGCACAACTTCAGGAGGGAGCTTGCCGAGTACTTGCCATCCGGCCGGTTGCCGCACACCCGCAAGTGTTGAGCGCATCGGGCCATATCATGCAGGGCGTGCTGGATGTGTTGGAGGAGAAATGGGATAGCCGGGCGATGACGCTCAGCGGCGTCAGCCGTGTCGTGGCGAACGATCCCTATGAGTTGCGTGTCGTCGTGCCGGCCGGGGAGAATTCCTGGCATGCGCAACCGCCCGCCAGGCAGGATGGTCCAAACATCCGTTTCGCCTTCACCAATGCCGCTGGTGGCGATGTGAAGTGGCAGATCCAATTCGCGCGCGGTCCCGTGAAGCCGGCGGCCGTTGTGACGGAAGAGATGTTGCCGACAGGGGGCGTGGCAGTCGTGCCGAAAGATCGCCCGCCGACACCCCCGGCACCGGAGGTATATCTCGATGGTTTGAAGCCGGTTTCGGCGATCAACGGGTGGGGGACTCTTGGAGTGAACAAATCCATACTTGGCAGACCGCTGGTGGTTGACGGCAAGTCCTATATGCATGGGCTCGGTTGTCATGCCAATTCCGTACTCGTCTACGTCCCGCCGGCGGGTGCGAAACGCTTCGTGGCTATCGTCGGTCTTGACGATGGAAGGAAGGACGATCCGCGCGCGAGTGTCACCTTCGAGGTGTACGGCGATGTTAAGGAGATGGGCGAGGCGCCCGAATTGCTTGCGAAATCGCCCGTGCTCTCGTCTAAGACGCTCCGGTCCTGGGCGTTCAATGTCGACTTAACCGAGCGTCACAAGGAAGTACGCCTTGTGGTGACCGACGCCGGTGACGGTGTCGCCGCCGACCATGCCGATTGGGTGAACGCGGGATTCTACACTAGATGAGGAACGATTACTTGGAACAAAGACTGGGGATTAAAGGAGAAGCGATGAATACAGTTCTTGTTACGCCAACTGAAAACAACTGGCAACCATGAAGAAATTACTACTCGCTGGTTTGCTGTTCGCGTTTGGAACTACACTGACGATTGCCGAAGTCGTCGATCGCGTGGACTGGAAAACGAATCTTGCGCAGACCGTCTGGTTCGCGAAGCCAGGCACCTCGTTTCGCGAGTCGTCCATCCTCGGTAATGGGCGGCTCGGGGCGATGGACTTCGGCGGCATCGACCAGGATCGAATCGTGTTGAACGAATCCTCGATGTGGTCGGGTGGACCGTATGATGCGAACAAGTACGACGCCTACAAATGCTTGCCGGAAGTGCGCGAAAAACTCTTCGCCGGGGATATTGCCGTGGCGAACGCGGTGCTCGGCAAAGCATTCCGATATGCTGACGGAGTGAAGGGTTGGTTCGATGAAAAACAGTTTGGTTGCTACCAGATTCTCGCTGACCTGACGGTCGCGTTCGGTCAGCAAACGAAGCCGGCCGTCGCGCCGTCGCGCGTGACGAGCGACGCGAAGTTG
>Ga0247841_10003515_pt1 | contig 28788 bp, 30 predicted proteins | sample LaCruzMarch2015__2_FD_192410 | JGI IMG/M metagenome (GOLD analysis project Ga0247841, IMG submission 192410) | Freshwater microbial communities from meromictic Lake La Cruz, Castile-La Mancha, Spain - LaCruzMarch2015_18m | ecosystem: Environmental > Aquatic > Freshwater > Lake | place: Spain... | reverse complement strand
CGCCCTCGAGGGTCTCGACGGGAAGTTCGCGGGGTGGTCGGACGGCTCGTCTTGGTTCGGGTGGGAAAAGCCCTGTTTTACCCGGGAGGTCGCCGAGCGCATTGTCCGGGCGACCGGACGCCGCTGGACTTACGAGGAACCAGCCGATGAGTTCGTGGTGGCCAACTCCGCGGGACGGGGCTTTGACCACTTCACCGGTGAAACGATCGAACTCGGCGATGGCGGGTCGGCCACCGTCTATTTCATCGGCGCCGGTTCGTGGACCTGGGACAAGGCGAAGCCGGACATGGTGCGGAGGTGAGAAAGTGTGAGCCGAGGGCAACGTGGGCACGCGGAGCGAGCGTTTGGCGGGAAGGTGGGAAGGTTGGCGGCCAGATGGCCCGTTTTGCGGGGGAGTTGTGGAGGACAAAGGGTTTGCCGGCAGGAAGGTAGCCATATGTTGCTCACGGACTCCGGCGGATCGACGAAGATGCCGCCGGTCGTTTTCTCGTCATCAGCGGTGCGGCGCAGCAACCACGGCGGCACGAAACAAGGAGCCGACGTCTGCCGCATGGGTGATCAGAAAGTTTCGGCCCGTCAATTGACCCATGGCTGCGCCTCCTCGACATCGCGCCACAGCGCGCGGGGATAATCTTTCGCTTCGTGGAAACGTCCGTCCTTGGTGAGGTAAGAGACACCGCAATGAACGAGACACCATCCGGTGATAAGTCCGGACTCACCCAATTTGCGGCAGGCTCCCTCTGCGGCCTGCCGGAATGTTCCCCGTTGCGGAGCCCGGTAGAAAAGGTAAGGGAGCATGATGCCGTAAAAGCCATCTTGACCGGTCATGCCTTGGAAGAGCGGTAGCCACGGGCCACCTAGCTTTCCGAGTTCGAGGCCGAGCGCGGTGTTGGCCTCCGCGCCACCGGCCGCGGTGCCGGCGAGGAGCACGGGGACAACTTGCGGTAGCTGTGCGGGGTTGCGCGTCATGAGCAGCGAGGGCGCCCGCGGATTCCTGAAAAAGATGATCCTTGTCGTGCCGGCCGACACCGTATGCTCGAACGCGGTTCGCAACTTCACCGCGTAGAGATCGGGGAGTTCGGGATGTGTGCGCAACGACAACGCGCAGTCTTCGGGGAGCGCCGCGAGTGCGGCGGGTTTTGTCTTGGTCATGTGGGCGTTTCCATAGACGCACCAAGGGAGATTTTGCTTTCCGGTCGATCCGATCGACCAGCGCATTGGTGCGGAAGAGACTCGCTCTCCCGTACCAAGCCACCGTGGGTTCTCCTCCTCGGTTGGCAGCCCTGCCTTTGACGGCAGGACACTCTTGATGCTGGTCATATCAATGCACCACAAGGGCAGGGAACTCAAACGCTGAATGCGTCATAGGCGGCAGGCCTGCCCAACATGTGGCCCGGTGCACCATCCGGCCCTGATGACCAAGGGTGCCCGTCGGGCAAAGGCCCTGCGGGACGATGCCCGGACTTGTCTCCCAGCCCGTCCGGCGGGAAGGTCGCGGGATGCACCCGTGGCGGCCAAGCGAAGTCGAAGAAGTCTTCTGCCGGTCGAGCGGTCCGGGTGGCCAGCACGTCAACAAGGTCTCCACGGCGGTCACCCTCTGCCACTTGCCGACGGGTCTCTCCGTGCGGGTGAGCACTTCGCGATCCCAGGCCCGTAACCGGGCCGAGGCAATCCGTTTGTTGGCGGCCAAGCTGGAAGCCGCCGCGGCGGCCGCGCGCCAGTTGCGCTTGGCGGAGGTTTCCAAAAATCGCCGGCGCAAGGCCAAGCGCTCGAGGACGACCAAGCGCCGCTTGGTTGAATCGAAGCGCCGGCGTGGCGAGATGAAGCAGTTGCGGAAAAAGGTTTTGTGATTTTTTCGGCGATGTGGCGGCTTGCGGCGGCTTGCCGCGGGTGGTGGAGTTGAGAGGGGATTGGGTCCGGCTTCGTTTAGCTGTTGCGCGGGACGAACTGCGCATGTTGCTTGGGACCTTCGGTCATCGCCCCTGCGGGGCTGGACCTGTGGGGGGTGTTTGGCGCGGGAGCTGCGCTCTCGTCCCTAGGGGGGCTCAAGTCGTTTCGGCGGTTGGCCGACTCGAGAGGGGATTGGTCGCCGCGGCGACCTTTCCTGGATGGGGAACACCGACGGGGATTGATCGCCTGCGGCGATCTCCGGGGGTTTGACTTTGTGTGGCTGGGGATTCGTTTTGCTTTGGCAAAACGGGGGCCGGTCGAACTTCGATCTTCATCCCCTGGGAGGTTTTAGGCCGCCTCCGGCGGGTTTTGGAGGTAAGGGGATTCGAACCCCTGGCCTTCTCATTGCGAACGAGACGCTCTACCAACTGAGCTATACCCCCGGGAAACAGGATTTATCTAAGCACTACCGGCTGGTCCGGGCAAGTCCCGCCACGGTGACTCAGGCTTTGGCGTAGAGCTCGGCGCCTTTTTCGGTGAACTCGCGTGACTTTTCGGCCAAACCGGCCCGGAGGGCATCTTTTTCGGCCAATCCTTGCTCGGCGGCGTAGCGTCGGACGTCTTCCGTGATCTTCATGCTGCAGAAATGCGGGCCGCACATGGAGCAAAAGTGGGCGGATTTCGCGCCTTCTTGCGGAAGGGTTTCGTCGTGGAATTCCCGTGCGGTTTCGGGGTCAAGGCCGAGGTTGAACTGGTCCTCCCAGCGGAATTCAAAGCGCGCCTTGCTCAGGGCGTTGTCCCGGTATTGCGCGCCCGGGTGGCCTTTGGCCAGGTCCGCAGCGTGGGCGGCAATTTTGTAGGTGATCACGCCGGCTTTGACGTCCTTCTTGTCGGGCAAGCCAAGGTGCTCCTTGGGCGTGACGTAGCAAAGCATGGCGCAGCCGTACCATCCGATCATGGCGGCCCCGATGCCGCTGGTGATGTGGTCATAGCCGGGCGCGATGTCGGTGGTCAGCGGTCCGAGGGTGTAGAAAGGCGCCTCGTGGCACCACTCGAGTTGCTTGGCCATGTTTTCCTCGATCATGTGCATGGGCACATGGCCGGGACCTTCGTTCATCACTTGCACGCCGTGACCCCAGGCGCGCTTGGTCAGTTCGCCTTGCACTTCGAGTTCCCCGAACTGTGCTTTGTCGTTCGCATCGGCGATGGAACCCGGACGCAATCCGTCACCGATGGAGAAGCTGACATCGTAAGCAGCCATGATCTCGCAGATGTCGTCCCAGTGGGTGTAGAGGAAATTCTCTTCGTGATGCGCGAGGCACCATTTGGCCAGGATGGATCCACCGCGGCTGACGATGCCGGTCATGCGTTGAGCAGTGAGGGGAATGAAGCGCAGGAGCACGCCGGCATGGATGGTAAAATAGTCGACGCCCTGTTCTGCTTGTTCGATCAAGGTGTCGCGGAAGATGTCCCAGGTGAGGTCCTCGGCCTTGCCGCCCGTTTTTTCGAGGGCCTGGTAAATGGGGACCGTGCCGATGGGGACGGGCGAGTTGCGCAGGATCCATTCGCGCGTGGCGTGGATATTTTTCCCCGTGGAGAGGTCCATCACGGTGTCCGCGCCCCACTTGGTCGCCCAGCGCATTTTCTCGACCTCTTCCCCGATCGACGAGGCCACGGCACTGTTGCCGATGTTGGCGTTGATTTTGACCAGGAAGTTGCGTCCGATGATCATCGGTTCGTTCTCCGGATGGTTGATGTTGGCCGGAATGATGGCGCGGCCAGCGGCGACTTCGTCGCGCACGAATTCAGGCGTGATCTCGCGGGGGATGCGCTGCGGGAACCGGCGGAAGACGGATGGCGTGTAGTCGCTGGACGGGCTTTGGGCGCTTCCGGCGTGCTGCTTGTCCAGGCCTTGGCGGTCGATCTCCTCCGCCATATCCGCGAGATTGGCGTGACCCATGTTTTCGCGGATGGCGATGAATTCCATCTCGGGGGTGACGATGCCCTGGCGGGCATACCAGAGTTGGGTCACGGGATGACCGGCGGACGCGCGGAGGGGCTTGCGGCGGAGTCCGGGGAATTCCTCGAGCGCGGCCTTGGCCTCGCGCTTGGTGGCGTGGTTTGCATGGACAGCGGAAAGATATCCGTTATCCCCGGGTTGCACGTGGCGTCCCCCGTATTCGGCGACATCACCGCGGGCGATGATCCAGGCGCGTCGCAGGCCGGGCAGCCCGTGCTCCACCTCGCCGCGGAAATCACCGTCACCCCACGGACCGCTCGTGTCATAGACGCGCACCGGCTCATTGGGCTCGAGGTGTCCGTCAAAATTTTTCGACGGCGAAAGGCTGATCGCGCGGAAGGGCACCCGGACGTCGGGATGCCGCTGCCCGGGAACGTAAACGCGCGAGCTATTGGGGAGGGATAGGCCGGGGGTGGAACCGGTTGGAGAGGGATCGGAGATCATGGTGGTGGCACCGGGGAGGGTGCACGCAGTCAAGATGGTCTCCGCTCCCTTCGCCGGAATGACCCGGATCAGGTTCGAAGGGTCATCCGCCGCTCCCGCGGCGAAACTCTCAGCCTTGCGACTCCCCTGCTGGGGATGAGACTGGTCCGTGTGCGGCGGGGTGGGAAGGAAAAACGCCGCAGGCGAACCTGCGGCGTTTGCTCATGAGATGGCGGGCAACCGGTGCCGGGTCAGGCCACCAATTCGGCGGGCAGTTTGCCGCCGTGTTTGGCGATTTGTTGCATGACCTGTTTGTGCAGCCAGATGTTCATTTTGGCGCTGTCGGCGGTGTCGTCACCGTAACCGAGTTCTTTGGCCAGTTCTTTGCGCGCGGTCAGGCTGCTGTCCATGCCGACGAGTTTCATCAGGTCGACGATGGAAACGGTCCAATCGAGTTTTTCGCTGGTCTGGCCGCGGAGGCCATGGAGGTAGCCGGCGACGTCAAAGTCCGCGGGCACAACGGGTGTGGCCTCGGCGATGATGGTTTCGACGACTTCGACGCCTTCGGTTGATGAGGTCGGAGCGGCTTCCTTTTTGCCGCCGAAGACTTTGCTGATGATGGTGGAGAGGAGTCCCATGGTGTGTGTGGTATTTTTTGGTTGGTGGTTTATTTGCCGGCCAACATCGAGGCGATGGCCGGGAGATTTTTCAGGACGGCATTGACCGCGTCGTCGCCGGCCACGCCTTTGGCTTCGGTGAAGAAACCGCTGGCGAGTTCGCCGGCTTTGTCCATCGGGATACCGGCACCTTGCAGGGCGCCGAGAGCGGCTGCGGCGTCGCCGAGGTTGCCGCCGAGGAGTCCGCCGGCTTTGGCGAGAAGCCCGCCGAGGGCGCCGCCGCCTGCATCACTGGCGGGAGTGGAGGACATTAGCGCGCTGGCGCCGGGGAGGAGACCGAGGAGCGCGGTGAATTGCGCGTTGCCGGAGTCCGCCGATTTTTGTTTGACGAAATTGAGGATGATGCCGACGCCGGCGCGAACCGCGGGTTCGGGCAGGCCGAGGCTTTGACTGAGGGTTTTGATGATTTGATCCATGACCATGTTGTTAATAGGCGGACCGACCGCGCCGGGCGAGCGATTATTGAGCAATACCCTCCGGAGGGTAGGCGGAGGATCAGGCGTTTTCTGAAGGCGAAGCGGCCCCGTCGGAATCAAGGATGCGTTCGAGGGCATCGGCGAAGTCGTCGAGGGCTTCATCGGGGATCATGATGGTATCCCGGCGCCCGTTGACGTCCTCGGTGATTTTCAAGACGCGACCGCGGTTGTTCTCTTTGTAGTCGAGGAAGAAAATCTTCCGCCCCGCCACAATTTTCTCCGAGGCCAAGACCCGGTCCGGATTTTGCGAATAATCGTCGTTCATGCCATGCACTCCTTGCTTCTCCCTAGGACCACTAAAGAAGCGACGGGAACGGTGATCAAGGAGAAAAGGTTGAGAGCCATGGAAATTCCGTGCAGGCGGGCGAAGTCCGGCGTGCCGGGGACGTGGCCGGCGATGGCGGGTTGGATGAGCAAGGGTGTCGCGGCGAGGGCGGCGAGGGCGAGGGCTTGCAGGGCGAGGGCGGCTGTGTCGCGACGGTCGCGGCGGCGAAGCCAGAGGATGATGGTGGCAAGCAGGCCGAGGGAGATAGCCACGGCGAAATAAGCGGGGAAGAGTGCAGTGGTGACCTCGCCGGCGCGTTCGCGGGGGAAGACTCCGAAGAGGTTGCGCGCCACGCCGAAGGTGAAGAACCAGAGAACGGCGGTCCAGGCGCCGGCGAGGAAGTTTTAGAGGGGCATGGGGTAAGAAGTTGAGGGATGGGAGTTGAGGGTTGAGGGATGAGGCGGGGAGGGGGCCGACTCCCAGCGGCCCCTTAGCGCAACCCGACGGCGGTTTCGACGCGGGCCATGATGGTGTCGGCCAGTTGGTTGGCGTGCTCGGCGCCGCGGCGCAGAATGTCGTCGACGTGGGTCGGGTCGGCGGCGAGTTCGGCGCGTCGGGCGCGCATGGGGGTGAAGTATTCCCAGACGGTGGCGAAGAGTTGTTTTTTGAAGTCGCCGTAGCCGGTGCCGCCGACGCGGAATTTTTCGCCCATGGCGGCGGCTTCGTCCGCTGAGGTGAAGAGTCTGTAAAGTTGGTAAATGGTGTTGGTCTCGGGATTCTTGGGCGCTTCGACGGGCGTGGAGTCGGTGATGATGCCCATGATTTTTTTCTTCATGGTTTTTTCGTCCGCGAAAATCTCGATCGTGTTGTGGTAGCTCTTGCTCATCTTGGCGCCGTCCGTGCCGGGAACGAGGGCGGCACCTTCGCGGATGGAGGGTTCGGGGAGTTTGAAGATCGGGCCGAAGGTTTCGTTCATTTTGACCGCGATGTCGCGGGTCACTTCGAGGTGTTGCTTCTGGTCCTTGCCGACGGGCACGATGTCGCTGTCGTAGATGAGAATGTCCGCCGCCATGAGCACAGGGTAGCTGAAGAGCGCGTGCGATGGCGCGACGCCGTGGGCAATCTTGTCTTTGTAGGAATGACACCGCTCGAGGAGTGCCATGGGGGTGATCGTGCTGAGGATCCAGGTGAGGAGCGGGACTTTGGGGATGTCGGACTGGCGGAAGAGGAAGGCTTTGGCGGGGTCGAGACCGCAGGCGAGGAAATCGAGGGCCACGTCGCGCGAGTAACGGCGGAGAGCGGCAGCGTCGTGCAGGGAGGTGAGCGCGTGGAGGTCGGCAATGAAGTAAAGTGCTTCACCTTGGTGCTGCAACTCGACCGCAGGCTGCATCATGCCGAGGTAGTTGCCGAGATGCAGGGCGCCGGAGGGTTGGATGCCGGAAAGGATGCGTTTCATGCGAGCTGGGGATTTAACCACAAGCGGCGAGCCCAGCACAGCGGGAATGAGATTCGACGGCTTCCGGATTTAGCGGCGGCGTCTCTCCGAGCTGTAGGCTCTACGGGCCGGAAGCCCCGCCGCCGGTCGTTGTCGATGAACAGCCGTCACCGGGGACGGCGACGCTACAGTGGGGTGCGGCTCGCGGGGACGCTCGCTCCAAGGAAATGCTTCCGTTCAGTAAACGTAATATTCCGGCAGGGGGAAGGCGTTGCGGATGAGGGTGATTTCGGGGGCGTCCTCACTCGTGGCGAGGACTTCGACGATGTCGAAGCGGAAGCGGATGTCGGGGTAGTTGAGGAGGCGGAGCCAGGCCATGGCGCCCCGGGCCACGCGGCGTTGCTTGTCATAGTCGACGGCATCGGCGGGGCGGCCGCGTTCTTCGCTGGCGCGAGTTTTGACTTCGACAAAGACGAGGGCGTTCTCCGGTTTGTCGCGGCAGACCAGGTCGACTTCGCCGCCGCCGGGCGGGACGAAGTTGCGATAGAGGATGCGGTAGCCGTGGCGGCGGAGGTAAAGGGCGGCTTGGTCTTCGCCCCATTGTCCGAAGACAACGTGCCTAGGAAGCGGCTTGGAGCGCGACTTCGGCTTGCCCCACGGGGGCAAAAGAGCGGCGATGGACGGGACAAGGGCCATGGTGGCGGAGGGCTTCGAGGTGCTGGCGCACACCATAGCCTTTGTGCCGGGCAAAGCCATACTGCGGATACTCGGCATCGAGCGCGATCATGAGGCGGTCGCGGGTGACTTTGGCGATGATGCTGGCGGCGGCAATGCTCAGGCTGAGCGCGTCACCGTCGACCAGTGCGGTGTGCGGCACGGGGAGGTCGCGCACGGGGAGTCCGTCGACCAAGGCGTGATCGGGCGGGGCGGGGAGTGCGCCCACCGCGCGCGCCATGGCGAGGTGGGTGGCGCGGAGGATATTGAGGCGATCGATTTCTTCGACCGCGGCCAGGCCGGTGGACCAGACCACGCTGGTATGGGTGGTAAGGAAGGCGAAGAATTTTTCGCGGCGGACGGCGGGGACCTTTTTCGAGTCGGTCAGGCCGTCGAGGACAAAACCTGCGGGGAGAATAACCGCGGCGGCGATGACGGGTCCGGCCAGCGGGCCGCGTCCGGCTTCATCCACGCCGGCCACCAAAGAAAACCCGCGGGCACGCAGGGCGCGCTCGCGGGTGAGATCGCAGGCCATGGAGTGGCCCGGAAAAGCTTCAGGCGGCCGCCTTGGCAGCGACGCGGGTTTTTTCCTTCACCGTGGTGGCGGATTTGCCTTTGCGGTCGCGGAGGTAGTTGAGTTTGGCCCGGCGGACCGCGCCCTTTTTCTCCACCTCGACTTTGGCGATGCGCGGGGAGTGCAAGGGGAAGACGCGCTCGACGCCTTCACCGTAGGAAACGCGGCGCACGGTGAAACTGGCGTTTACGCCGGTGCCTTTGCGTCCGATGACAATGCCGGCATAAATCTGAACACGCTCCTTGTCGCCTTCGATCACGCGCGTGTGCACCTTGATGGTGTCGCCCACGGCGAACTTGGTGATTTCTTTCTTCAGTTGCTCGGCTTCGATTTTGTCTAAAATATTCATGACTTTTTCTTTTCTGCGAAAAAAATGGCCCTTTCGTATATCTCCGCAAGGTCCTGAGGGCAACAACTTTCCTCCGGACGGGAGAAACATATCGACATATCATGATATATTGATGGGTTGCTTTTAGATGATGCTCAGGTATTTAATACAACCATGCAGAGCATTGCGACCAAGACGGGGGATGACGGAACAACCTCTTTGTTGTTCGGCCGGCGGGTGGCGAAAACCGACGTGCGCGTCGTGGCCAACGGGCGGGTCGATGAACTCAATGTGCGTCTCGGCATGGCCAAAGCGTGTCTGCCGCCGGACGAAACCGAGGCGCGTGCCTTCATCGAGCAGGTGCAGCGCAATCTGGTCAATTTGATGGGCGAGGTGGCGGTGGCGCCGGAGGACTGGGAGCGTTACGCGTCGAGCGGGATGCCGAATTTCGATGAGGCGTTGCTCGGGGTGCTCGACGCGCGGGTGGCGCGGTTGGAGTCCGAGGGCTTCACCTACAAGGGCTGGGCCACGCCGGGGGGCAATCTGCCGGCGGCGGCGCTCGACTGCGCCCGCACGGCCTGCCGCGATGCGGAGCTCGGGCTGCTCCAAGTGCGCGATGGGGACTTGCTCAATCCGCAACGGGCCAACCTCATTTTGCACTCCTTGAACCGCCTGTCCGACGTCCTCTGGCTCGAGGCGCGCCGGGCGGAAAGCACCACTCCGGCGCCACAGGCGTAGAGTCAACCATGGCAAAGACAGATACAGCGCAAGCGCTGCAGGCTCTGCTCGCCGAACGCATCGTCTATCTCGACGGGGCGATGGGCACGATGATCCAGCGGCACAAGCTGGATGAAGCGGCCTACCGCGGGGAGCGGTTCAAAGATTGGCCGAGTGACGTCAAAGGCAACAACGACCTGCTCGTCCTGACCCAGCCGGACATCATCCGCGGCATCCACGAGCAATACATCGCCGCCGGCTCGGACCTTATCGAGACCAATACCTTCAACAGCACGACGATTTCGCAGGCCGACTACGGGATGGAGGAAATCGTGCCCGACTTGAACCTCGCGGCGGCCAAGTTGGCGCGCGAGGCGGCAGACGCTTGCAAAGATCGCCGCGTCTTTGTCGCCGGAGCGGTCGGCCCGATGAGCAAGACCCTGACCATTTCCCGCGACGTCAATGATCCGGGCGCGCGCGAAGTGACTTTCCAGCAAGTGGCTGCGGCTTACCGCGATCAGGTGGACAAACTCATCGCCGGCGGGGTGGACGTCCTTCTCGTTGAGACTGTTTTCGACACGCTCAACTGCAAAGCCGCGCTCTACGCCATCGCGCAATATTTCGCGGACAAAGGCATCAGCCTGCCCGTCATGGTCTCGGGCACGATCACCGACTTGAGCGGACGCACGCTGACCGGCCAGACCACCGAAGCGTTTCTCAATTCGATTTCACATTTCCCGCTACTTAGCGTCGGACTCAATTGCGCACTCGGACCCAAGGAAATGCGCCCCTACATCGAGGAACTCGCGCATCTCGCGCCGTTCCACGTCAGCACCTACCCGAATGCCGGTCTGCCCGACCCGCTGTCGCCGACCGGCTTTCCCGAAACGCCTGAATCGCTCGCCCCGCAGCTCCGCGACTGGGCCGAGCAGGGGTGGCTGAACATCATCGGCGGCTGCTGCGGCACGACGCCTGATCACATTGCGGCCATTGTCAAAGCGACGCGCGATCTCAAACCGCGCCGCATCCCGGAACGCACGCGCACACTGCGTTTGAGCGGACTCGAACCCTTCACCGCGCGTCCGGAAATCCCCTTCATCAACGTCGGCGAGCGCACCAACGTCACTGGCTCGCCGAAGTTCGCCAAACTCATCCTCGGCAACCAATACGACGAAGCGCTTGCCGTGGCGCGTCAGCAGGTCGAGGCCGGCGCGCAGATCATCGACATCAACATGGACGAGGGGATGCTCGATGGCGCGGCGGCCATGACCAAATTCCTCCAGCTCGTGGCCAGCGAGCCGGATATCTCCAAGGTCCCGATCATGATCGACTCCTCGAAGTGGGAAGTGATCGAAGCCGGCCTCCGCTGCGTCCAAGGGAAGTGCGTGGTGAATTCCATCTCGCTCAAGGAGGGTGAGGAGAAATTCAAAGAGCAGGCTCGTCAGGTCATGCGCTACGGCGCGGCCGTGATTGTCATGGCCTTCGACGAAAAGGGTCAGGCGGACAACTTCGAGCGCCGCAAAGAAATCTGCAGCCGCGCCTACAAGATCCTCGTCGAGGAAGTCGGCTTCCCTGCGGAAGACATCATTTTCGATCCGAACATCCTCACTGTGGCCACCGGCATCGAGGAGCACAACAACTACGCCGTCGATTTCATCGAGGCCACGCGCTGGATCAAACAAAACCTGCCCTACGCCCGGGTCAGCGGCGGGGTGAGCAACATTTCTTTTTCGTTCCGCGGGAACAATCCGGTCCGCGAGGCCATGCACACGGCCTTCCTTTACCACGCGATCAAAGCCGGCCTCGACATGGGCATCGTCAATGCCGGTCAGCTCGGTGTTTACGCCGAGATCCCGCCCGACCTGCTGGAACTGATCGAGGATGTCCTGCTCAACCGTCGCCCCGACGCGACCGAGCGGCTGGTCACTTTTGCCGAAACGGTCAAAGGCTCGGGCAAGGCCGCGGTCGAGAAGGACACCAAGTGGCGCGAGGCGCCCGTGGAGGACCGCCTGGCCCACGCCTTGATCAAGGGCATCGTCGATCACATCGACGAGGATACCGAAGAAGCGCGGCAGAAATACCCGCGTCCGCTCGATGTGATCGAAGGTCCGTTGATGAACGGCATGAAGATCGTCGGCGACCTTTTCGGAGAGGGGAAAATGTTCCTGCCGCAGGTGGTGAAAAGCGCCCGCGTGATGAAGAAGTCGGTTGCCTGGCTCACGCCTTACATGGAGCGCGAGCGCGCGGCCAACCCGAACGCCCGCGCCCAAGGCAAGGTGCTCATGGCCACGGTCAAGGGCGATGTCCACGACATCGGCAAGAACATCGTCGGCGTGGTGCTGGCCTGCAACAGCTACGAAGTGATCGACATCGGGGTCATGGTGCCGTGCGAAAAAATCCTCGCCGAGGCCAAGGCCCACGGGGTCGACGTCATCGGTCTGTCCGGTCTGATCACGCCCTCCTTGGACGAAATGATGCACGTGGCCTCGGAGATGAAACGCGAGGGCTTCGACATCCCGCTCCTCATCGGCGGCGCCACGACCAGCCGGGCGCACAGTGCGGTCAAGATCGCCCCGCACTACGACAAGGAAGTCGTCCATGTGACCGACGCCTCCCGCGTGGTCGGCGTCGTCTCGCAATTGCTCAATCCCGAGACGCGGCCGAAATTCGCCAGCGACTTGGCCTCCGACTACGAGCGTCTGCGCAACGAGTTTGCGGCCAAGCAGCGGGATACCAAGCTTGTTTCGATCACCGAGGCGCGCAACCGCCGCTTTGCCCCCGACTGGTCGAAGGAGCACATCGACACGCCGGCCTTCACCGGGGTGAAGGTGTTCGATGATTTCCCGCTGAGCGAATTGGTCGACTACATCGACTGGTCGCCTTTCTTCCACGCGTGGGAATTGCGCGGACGTTTCCCCGCGATTCTCGAAGACGAGGTGGTCGGCGAGCAGGCGACGGAACTTTACAAGGATGCTCGCCAGATGCTCGACCAGCTGGTGGCCGAGAAGTGGATCACTGCGCGGGGCGTCTGCGCCATCGTGCCGGCCAACAGCACGGGTGATGACATCGAAATCTACGCCGATGCGGATCGCTCCAAGGTTCTGAAAACTTTCCACACCTTGCGCCAGCAGTTGGACAAATCCTCCGGCCAGCCCGACTACGCCCTCTCCGACTTCATCGCGCCCAAAGAAAGCGGACGCATCGACTACTGCGGCGGCTTCACCGTTACCGCCGGCATCGGCGTCGAAGAGCGGGCCAAAGCCTTCGAAGCCGCGCATGACGACTACAGCTCGATCTTACTCAAAGCACTGGCCGACCGCCTGGCCGAAGCCTTCGCCGAACGGATGCACAAGGAAGTGCGCGACCTCTGGGGTTACGGAAAGTCGGAGAGCCTGAGCAACGAGGATCTCATCCGCGAAAAATACCGCGGCATCCGCCCGGCCCCCGGCTACCCGGCGTGTCCCGACCACACCGAGAAATGGACGTTGTTCGGTCTGCTCGAAAGCACCAAGCACACCGGCGTCAAGTTAACCGAAAGCCTCGCCATGATGCCGGCCAGCTCGGTCAGCGGCCTCTACTTTGCCCACCCCGAAGCGAAATACTTCGCGGTCGGGAAAATCCAGCGCGACCAGGTGGAAGACTACGCGCAGCGCAAAGGCATGACCGTTGCCGAGGTGGAGAAATGGCTCAGTCCGAATTTGGCTTACGAGCCGAAGAGGTAAGGACTCACCAGAAAGTAACGAGCACCGGAGCGCGCGGGCGCTCGGGGCAGATGGCCACAGGCCACCGCAGGCGAGATGAGCGGGAGCGAGGGAGTCAACGAAACGAAGGGAGGATTGGCGGCGAGGTCAGGCCGGGCCCCAATTTTCTGCGAAAATGTCGCACTTTTTTTGCTTGGCAGCGCGTGAGGGGGGGGGATAAAAACCTGACTTTTCCCAACTCACACCATGAATAAACAAGCCCGCTCCCGTCAATTCACTGCCAAGCAATCCGCCCGCCTCGGCGCTTACCTCGCCGCCGGTCTTGGTGCCGCCGCCACCACCACGTCCACGGCCGATGCGGCCATCGTGAACATCGACATCGGTCCGTCAGGATTCAATATCGGTGGCATCAATGCGGGTCTCAGCCATGGGTACAAGCGCATCTACAACTTCCCGTTGGCAGGGCTTTACAGTGACCACTTAGACATCTCCAGATTCATTTACTTCGGACCGACGTTGGGGCTAACGGGCTTATTCGCTATCAATGGTGGTCTCGCTTCGCCGACTAACTTTGCTCTCAATGACACCATTGATGGCACGTCGAGCTTCATGTGGCCCCCGAGCGACACAAGGTTGGCACTCTTCCGGTATTACAACTATATTTCTGCCGACTTCGGCCCCGGCAGTTTCATGGGTTTCCGCACAGCCCAAGGTAATTACGGCTGGCTGGAGGTCACTTGGGACTCCAAATCCTCTGAGTTCGAAATTCTCTCCGGTGCTTACGAAGACCAGCCCAACGTGGCTATTCTCGCAGGCCCCGCTGCCGTGCCCGAGCCCGGCACATGGGCCGCGGCAGCCTTGCTCGCCGGCGGTGCGGCCTTCGCCCGCTGGCGCAAGCGCCGCGACGAAGCGCAAAAAGAAGCGGCCTGATCACGCGCTACTCCCAACGCACGAGGTAACGGACAGTTGCGGGTTGCTGGTGGCGGGACTAAGATTTCGTTCATGAGCACCGTGCAGGAAATCGAGAAGGCCATCGAGCAGTTGCCCTGGCCGCAGCGGCTCAAAGTCTATCGGGATTTGCCGGACTTGATCGGTCGCACGCCTGAAGACCTCGATTGGCAGCGGGCCGGTCTGGAGAAGTTCTTCACCGACGATTCTGCCGAAGACCATGTCTATGACAGTCTTTGAGGTCGGTGATGTGGTGACGGTGGAGTTTCCCTATTCCGATTTCCAGGGCCGCAAGCGGCGTCCGGGTCTGGTGCTCGCAGTCGATGAGAATGATGCTCTCTTGGCTCGGATCACCACGCGTCCGCCCCGGGAATCCGGGGATGTTTTGTTGGAAAATTGGTCCGATGTTGGCTTGCCGAAGTCCTCAACCGTCCGACTGACCAAGCTTGTAGCCGTCGACAAGAGGTTGATCTTGCGGCGTGTCGGCCGCTTGGGCGCGGGAGATCGATCGTCAATATTGCAGGGACTGAGAGTGTGGCTGCAGGCGCTCGAGGGAGAGTTTGCCGCGCCGTAAGTTTTGCCATCACTAAACCCGAGTGGCGGCTTCTCTCGCGTTGCCTTCTATTCATCCGTTTTTCTCTGTGTCCTCTGTGTCCTCTGCCGTTAAACTCTCCGCCCGCTCATGAGCCGTAAACGCCTTCTTCTTGTCGGATGGGATTCCGCCGACTGGAAAATCATGCATCCGATGATCGACGCGGGGCATTTGCCCGGCGTGGCGCGGTTGGTCGAGGCGGGAACGAGTGGCAACATCACCACGCTCGAGCCGCAGCTTTCGCCGATGCTCTGGACGTCGATCGCCACGGGCAAGATGGCCTACCACCACGGCGTGCCGGGCTTCACCGAGGTGGACCCGCGCAGCAAGGCGGTCGTTCCGGTCTCCGCCGCCACGCGCCGCTGCCGCACGGTGTGGGAAATTCTGGCCGAGCGCGGACTGCGCAGCCACGTGGTCAGCTGGTTCGCCACGCAGGGCGAACGCGACCTCCCGGGCAAGGTGGTCTCGAACATGTTCTGCCACGTCAAGACGTCCGGCCCCGATCAAGCGCCGTCCGACTGGCCGCCACCGCCGCCCGGCACCTATTGGCCGCCGGAACTGGACAAGGAACTCAACGAGTTGCGCGTCAGCCCGCATGACATCGACCCGGACCAAGTAATCCGTCTCTTCGTCCCCGAAGCGGACAAGGTCGATCAAGCAAAAGACAAACGCCTCTGGATGCTGGCCGGTAAACTGGCCGAGACGTTTTCCGCGCACAATGCGGCAGTGCATTTGCTCGAGACGGATCCGGACTGGGATTTCTTCGCGGTGTATTACCGCGCGATCGACGAAATCTGCCACCTCTTCATGCCGTATCATCCGCCCAAGATGGAGGGAATTCCCGAGGCTGATTTCGAAGTGTATCGCCAGGTGGTCGCAGGCGCCTACCGCCTGCATGACCTCATGCTGCAGCGTCTGCTGCACTTGGCCGGACCCGACACGCCGGTGATCCTCGTCTCCGACCACGGCTTCCACAGCGACCACCTACGTCCGAAATTCACCCCGCGCGTCCCCGCCGGGATCACCGTGTGGCACCGTCCGCAGGGATCCTTCATCGCGAGCGGTCCGGGCTTTCAGAAAGACGAACTCCTTTTCGGCGCGCGCCTGCTCGATGTCACGCCGACCATTTTGCACCACTTCGGCCTGCCGGTCGGCGCCGACATGGAAGGCCGCGTGCTCGAGGAAATTTTCACCGAGAAACGTCCGGTGCAGACCGTGCCGACGTGGGAAAAACCCGAAGGCGCGTCCAAACCGCGCGCCGAGCTGGGCGAAGACGCCAATAAAGCCCTGCTCGAGCAGTTCGTGGCCCTCGGTTACATCGACGAAATTCCCGACGATCCGGGCCAAGCCGCGGCCGGCACCGAGCGGGAGAACAACTGGAATATGGCCCGCGCGGCCATGTATGGCGGGCGTTATGAGATGGCACTGCCTCTGCTCGAAGATTGTCACCACGCCGTGCCCTCGCGCACCGACTTCGCCCAGATGCTGGCCCGCTGCCAGTTGCAACTCGGCCTGCTCGACGAAGCCGGAGTTACCATCGACCGCGCCCTGGAAAGCTTCGCCGCTGCCGACCGGGCGCAACTGATCAAGGCCTCCATCGCCATCCAGAAAGAAGACTACGCCTCCGCCTTGGCCTCGCTGGAAATCGTCCGCGAGAAAGATCCGGACGACATCCAGCTCCAACTCATGCTCGCGCAGAGTTATCTCGCCCTGCGACGCTGGGAAGAAGCCGATGCCGCCGCGCGCAAGGTTCTCTCCGCCGACCCGCACAACGCCCAAGCCCTGCTCACACTCACGCGTCTGCATTTGCACCAGCAGCAATCGTCCGAAGCGATGGACACCGCCCTCGAAGCCATCGGCCTGCAATACGGCAATCCGCTCGGGCACTTCCTGCTCGGCGCTGCGCTGGCGCAGCTCGAGCAGTGGGAACAAGCCGAGCGTCCGCTGCTCAATTGCCTGCGCCTGAACCCGCAATTCCTCCGCGCCTACCGTCTGCTGTCCCGCGTCTACCACGCCCTCGGCCAGCCGGACAAAGCCACCGCCGTGGAGGCGCAGGCGCGGATGCAACGCCGGCTCGCCGAAGAAAAACAGCGCGCGCGACTCGCCGTCACCCGGCGGGAATTCGCCGCGCGCCAGGCGGTGCGCGACGAGCAGGACAAAATCAAGCAGGCCGAGATCGACCGGCGCAAAGCCGAATATGACGCCATCGAGCCGATGGATTTCGTCATCGTCTCCGGCCTCCCGCGCTCCGGCACTTCATTGATGATGCAAATTCTGCAAGCCGGAGGCATTCCGCTCATGACCGACGGACAACGCACCGCCGACGAAGACAATCCGGAGGGCTATTGGGAGTGGGAGGAAATCAAAAAGCTCCCCAAGGACCCGCGTCTGCTCGAGAAGGCGAAGGGCAAGGCGGTCAAAGTGATTTCCGCCTTGTTGCCCGCGCTGCCCGGCAAGCACCGCTACAAAATCCTCTATATGATCCGCCCGGTCGCGCAGGTCATCGATTCGCAATGGGCCATGCTCGCGCGGCAAGGCAAGCAACCGCGTTCCGAAAAACAACACCTCATCGAAACCCAGGAACACCACAGCCGCCAAATCCGCGAAGTGCTGAAAAAGAGCGAACGCGTCGAGTTGCTCGAAGTGAGTTACCCCGATCTCGTCGCCGACCCCGCCGCCACGATCGCCAAAATCGCCGGATTCCTCGGCGAGTCCTTCCACCACGGCCCGGAAGTCGCCGCTGTGGTGAAGCCTAAGCTGCACCGGCAAAAGTGACGCGCTCTCTCGGGCTGAAGGTGTCGACCCCTAAATTTTGAACTCGGGGACGGCGCACGCGCAGCTATTCGAACAGCCAGTTCTCGAGCTTGAGACCCGGAACGCGGCCGAATTCCCGGGCGTTGGCCGTAATCAGGCGTGCTCCAAGCGAGAGCGCGTGCCCGGCGATGAGAGTGTCATCAGGACTGATGCCCTTGCCTTTTTTCTCGAGTTTCGCCCTGACTTTGGCTGCTTCGAGCGACGCGGCATCATCGAAGGCAAGCAAAGTGAACGGCGCCAGCGCATCGTCGAGGAATCGCCGGTTCTTCGCCGGATCGGCGCTTTTCTCCACACCGACGCGCAACTCGTAAAGCGTGACCGAGGAGATGCCCAGCGATTGCGCGGGGCGGGAGCGGGCTTTGCGGGCCACGGCGGAATTGCCGCGCAACAGTGCGATCACCGTGTCCGTATCGAGCAGGACCGTAATCACGGGAGGAGCGAATGGCGACGGTCCGGTGCGGTAGGTTGCTTGCGCTGGAAGTCGCCCATTATGGCCGACAACCCGGCGATGCCGCGCTCGAAGCGTTCCCATGCATCCTCTTCCGCCGTGATGAGAAGAGTGTTGCCCTTGCGTTTGATCCTGGCGGTCTGGCCGGAGAGGCGGAATTTTTTAGGCAGCCGGATCGCCTGGCTGTTGCCGCTGGTGAAAATCCGGACGCGGTCGATGGTGGCGGTCTTTATGTGTATACGTTACCATATACATTGCCGGCCTGCGGTCAAGCGCGACGCGGGATGCTGGCGGACCCTGCCGCGCCGACCAGATTTGCTGGCGCTTCACCAAATTTTGCTCAACCGCCAATAAACTTTGGCGAATGGCCGATCAAATGTGCCGCCGCCACTCAATAGGCCGGACTAAGTCGTGTTGCCGCTTTTGCCCACTTGGCACCTAAGAAAACACTCTTTGACAACCGTTTTGGTATAGATATTATCCTTCTGTGGAGTTCGAGTATGACGACAAGAAAAGCCACATCAACGCGCGGAAGCATGGTATCGACTTCGAGCAGGCGAAGCTGCTTTGGACCGATGAGAGGCGGCTTGTTGTTCCGGCCCGCTCGGCAACCGAATCGCGCGAGGCTCTCATCGCCTCGCTCGACGATGTCTGCTGGACGGCAATCTACACTCTGCGCGGCAGCGCGATCCGCATTATCTCGGTGAGGAGATCAAGACATGAAGAAATCGAAAACTACCATCACAGCTGAAGAGTTCGACCGGCGCTTCGACCGCGGCGAGGACGTGAGTGCATTTTTGGATTGGTCCAAGGCTCGGCGCCCCGGCCTCGAACCCCGCCGCGTCAATGTCGATTTACCCGGGTGGATGATCTCAGAGTTGGATAAACAGGCGGCCCTGATCGGAGTCACCCGGCAGTCCATTATGAAAGTCTGGCTCAGTGAGCGGATCAAGGAGGAGGCCGACGAGCGGGCGAGAGTTGCCTAAGTGTGAAGCGTGCCTGATTTGCGCGCGGCACGAGCTTCGTCGATGAGGAAATCGAAAGGCGGATCAGAGAGGCGAATCCGCGGCAGCGTCAGATGAGTCTCGCAAACGGGTGAAATCTGAACCGGTTGTTCCGGTCCGTTTTCTTTTTCAGAGCCTTGATGTTTTCGGCCATGGTCTCAGTCCCGAAAATGTCGGGTGCCGACACCATATAGTCCGCATCGTCGGGCTGCGAATGCGTCCCGCTGAAGTCGACAGTCAGGTTGTCGACGTTTCGTGCCTTCTCCACGACGTGCCGGGTGAGGTCGGCAATGGCCTGTCGCTCGCCAGCCGTTTTCTTTCCGGCATCGTAGAGGGTGATCAGGTCGGCAAAAAACGTGTGATGACAATTGCCGCTCGGAAGCTTTGTCCCCGAGAGAGCCGCGCCTCCCAGCGTCCGAATCTCCAGGATCGACAGCTCCGCCTCCTCGAGCGGGGCTTGGCTGACGGCTGTGTCGGAGACGAATTCCAGAATCTCGTCATCGGGGATATCCTTGGTTCCCATGCAGTGTTGGAGCGTGGCCAAAGGACTTCCCTTCATGCCGTCGATGACCGGCCACAAGGCGGCCGCCGTCTCGTACCAAGAGGTCCAGTGGAACTCCATGGCCACCGGAAGATTCAAGCCGGCGGCGAGATCCTCCAGCGGCTTGACGAACTCCGTCGTGCTTCCCCGGAAGGAATCATAAAAGACCATGGTCACGACCAGAGCTTTCGTGCCCGTCACGACAAGCTCCATCGAGACCGACTCGTCCGGCAAGGCGTGCTCTTTCATGAAGCCGAGGGCGCGCCGTGAAAACTCCACCGCTTGTTCTCTTGTCTCGAAGGAGAAGATGCGTTGCTCCGCGCTCTGCACGACGCTCTCGGGCGCCGCGCGAACGGTCACATCGACGACGATGCCGAGTGCGCTGCCGGCTCCCAGCATGGCGGTAAAAAGTTCATCCTCCGGAGTGAGAACGCGTATGTCGCCCGCCGCCGTCACCATGGTCAACTTGACGGCGCGCTGTCCCAACAATCCGAGCCGCCGCGAAAAGTAGCCGCTCAATCCGCCATTGACGATGTAGCCGACCACACCGACGCCCGGACCGGTCCCGACCGGCAGGGCGAGTTGATGGTGCTTGAGTGCCTCGACCAGTTCCCGGTTGAGCGCGCCGGCCCCCACCGTCACCAGCATGCCTTCCTCGTCCCGGTGAAACTCGATGGATTTCAGGTGTGCCAAATCCAGAATCACGGCCTCGCTGCTGGCCAATGCGGCCGCGTTCGAAGATTCGTGACCTCCGCAGATGCAAGCGATCGGAGTGGTCGCCGGTGATGATTTGACCAGGGCCGCGATCTCATCGGCGGAGCGAGGATGGTAAATGTGACGGGCTAAAGTCTTGGCGGGAGGTGCGGCTCCGTCGCTCGTCGTCAGCACCTTGTTGCCGCTCAGGCACCAAATGCGCTGCGTAAACCAATCCTTGTCCGCTTCGGGTGATGCTTTTTCCATGCTTGTCTGGGTTTGACTGGAGGCCATGTGCCTCGGGTCCGTTGCCGGTTGATTGTCGATGAACAGCCGTCGCAGGGGACGGCGACGCTACATTTTGAACTCGGGGATGTCTTCCGCGATGCGTGGGGCTTTTTCCCGGAGTTTCAAGGCGACAATGATTTCTTCGAAAGCGCGAACGGCGACTTCGTAGGGGACCCTGCTGGGCGGGTCCTCCATGGGGCGGTCGAAGACCGGTAGCTCGAAATCGTCTTCGGGTCTGAGCATAAGAAGATCAGCTTAGCACACCGAGCACGGCTTGGGCCGGGGAAATGGCATCCGGGGCGGTAAGCTTTTCGCGGACTTTCCCGAAGTTCGCGCGCATGGCCGCGCGATGGGCTGCATCGTCGAGAAGAAGCATGCTTTCCGAGGCCAAAGCCGTCGGCGTGGCGTCTTGTTGGATGAATTCTTTGACGATTTCTTTTCCGGCGAGAAGGTTGGCCATGCCGAGGTGGGGGACTTTGATCACGGCGCGGCCAGCCAGATAGGTCAGTGGCGAGACTTTGTAAACGAGGGCATAGGGGAGTCCGCAGAGCGTGGCTTCGAGAGTGGCGGTGCCGGAAGCGACGAGTCCGGCGGCGGCGGTTTGCATGAGGCCTCGGGCGTTGCGGAGTCCGATGTCGCAGCCGACGCCGGATTTTGCGGCGAGTTCGCGCATGAGGTGCTGGAGTCTTTCCGAGGAGGCGGCGCTGGCGAAGACGGTTTGCGGGCGGCGGGCGAGAATGATCTTGGCGGCGGCGAGGAGGGCGGGAAAGATTTTGCGCACTTCGCGTTCGCGGCTGCCGGGGAGAAGAGCGAAGAGGTCGGGGTTACGGTGTTCGTCGCCCAGGATGGCAAGACGGGCGGCCATGGGGTGTCCGACGAAATCGGTGTGGAGTCCGGATTTTTCGTAGAGTTCTTTTTCGAAGGGAAAGATGCAGAACATGCGGTCGAGCCAGCGGGTCATGCGGGGGAGGCGGGCGCGGTTCCAGGCCCAGACTTGGGGGCTGATGTAGTAGAGGAGTTTGAGGCGCGGGCGGTGCGGTTGGAGGGCGCGGGCCATGCGGAGGTTGAAGCCAGGGTAGTCGACAAAGAGGATGGCGTCGGGTTTTTCCCGGACGATGCGCTCGAGGGCTTGGTGGAATTTTTGACGAAAGTAGCCGTAGCGGCGAAGGACATCCCAGAGGCCGACGACGGCGGCTTCGTGCGTCCAGTCTTCGATGGCGGGGGAGAGGGCGTGGAGTTTGGGTCCGCCGAGGCCGGAGATTCGCAGGTCGGGGCGGTGCGACTGGAGGTCGGCGAGCAGGGCGGCGGCGTGGGTGTCGCCGCTGGTTTCGCCGGCTAGGACGAAGAGGTGCATGGGAGAGGAAAGTTTTAGGTTTTAGGTGCTTAAGTTTTAAGTGGGGAAAGATTCTCGTAGGCGCGGGAGCGTGAGCGGAGATCTTAAGACTTTATTCTTACAAACTTAAAACTACCGGAACGCGAGGTGTGGGACGCCTGGCAGACCGGTTCATGGGTGGCGTTGCGGGGCGCGTTCGGCGATCTGGCGGGTGATGCGCACGGCTAACTCGAGCGCGGCACCGGCTTCGTCGCCGCCGACTTTGGGTTGGGCGCCGGCGCGGGCGCAGTCGATGAAATGGTGCAGTTCGCGCTGGAGCGGCTCGCCTTTGTCGATCGTGACGCGTTCGCGCACGATTTTTCCGTCCTTGAGGCGGAACATTTTCGCGGATTGCTTTTGGTAGTTGAGGGAAAGATAGGCGTCCTCTTGGAACAGCCGGATCTCGCGCATTTTTTTCATGCTGATTCGGCTGGCGGTGACATTGGCCACGCAGCCGTTGGCGAAATGCAGGCGCACGCTGGCGATGTCCTCGCCTTTGCTCAGGACGGCCACGCCGACGGCATCGATGCTGGTCACGGGGGATTTGACCAAGTGCAGAATGATGTCGAGGTCGTGGATCATGACGTCGAGAACGACCCCGATGTCGAGGCTGCGTCCGGGGTAGGGCGAGAGGCGGGTGACTTCGAGGAAGCGTGGGCGGTTGAGGCGTTGCTCGAGGGCGTCGAGAGCGGGGTTGAAGCGTTCGATGTGTCCGACTTGCAGAACGAGGCCGCGTTCTCGGGCGAGGTCGGCCATTTCGGCGGCTTGTCCGGGGGTTTCGGCGATGGGTTTTTCGACCAGAACGTGGCGTCCGGCGAGGAGCAGTTTCATCACGATCTCGTAATGCAGGGCGGTCGGGGCGGCGACCGAGACGGCATCGCAACGTGCGATGAGATCGTCGAGCGAGGTGGCGACGGTGCCGCCGAATTTGCGCACCGCTTTTTCGGCGGCCGCGGGGTTGGGGTCGTAGATGGCGGCAAGCTCGGCGTTGTCGAGTTCGCCGTAGATGCGGGCGTGGTTCCAGCCCATGCTGCCGACGCCGACCACACCGGCGCGAATTTTGGTGCTCATGGTTTCACTCCGAGGATGGAAATGTTGTGTTCGTCGGCGAGGGCGCGGAGGCGCTCGGGTTCGACCAGCAGGGTGCGTCCGGCTTCGACGGCGAGCGCGGAGAGTCCGGCGGCGGCGCCGGCTTCGAGGGTGAGGGGTCCGATGACCGGAACGTCGAAGCGGAAATCCTGGTCGGGTTTGGAGACTTTGACCGCGACAGCTTGTCCGCGACCCATGAGGGCGCCGCGCTTGATCGCGTCGTTGGTGCCTTCGAAGCCCTCGACGGCAAGGACGGTGCCGTTCCGGACCACGACGGTTTGTCCGATGTCGAGGCGGCTGACTTCTTTGGCGATGCGGAGGCCGAAGGCAATGTCGTCATGGACGCGGCGGCGCGGTTTGGGTCCGGCAAAGTGACCTTCGGGCGCGAGGAACTCGTCGAGGTAGGTGGTGGCGGGGAGGAGTTCGATGCCGTGCTTGGCCAGCGCGTCAGCCACGGCGCCGAAGAGGGTTTCGGCGTTGCGTTCTTTGAGTTTGGCGAGGAGGAGGAGGGCGGCGAAGTCGGGGCGGAGGTCGAAGAGATTTTTCGGGGCGAGTTGTCCGGCCATGATGGCGTGGTGGGTGCCGGATTCTTTGGCGTAAGCGATCAGCTTGCCGAGTTGGCCGACGCGGAGCCAGCGGAGGTCATCGACTTCGGCGGCGAGGGCGGGATCCGTTTCGCTCTCGAAAGCTGCGGCGCAGAGGCGCTTGACCCCGGCCCGGCGGGCCGCGGCGGCGAGCTGGAACGGATAGCGTCCGTTGCCGGCAATGATGAGAAGGGTTTCGGGCGTGGGCGTGCTCACCGGGTGCAATTCTCGGGGGGCTCGCGGATAACCGCGAGAGTTTTTGGCGAGCAAGGGGAGAGTTTTAAGTTTTAGGTTTGTAAGTTTTAAGCGGGACCGCGGGTGCAAGGTGGTCGCGGCTGGCTAAGTCCCACTCGCCCTCGGGGAGCAGCGGTTGCCCGAGCTTGGCGCCGGGCGGCAGTTTCCAGCCTTGTTGCGGAGGGTGCCGTGTTTCCGGTTGGTCTTTTTTTGCGGCCTTCACGAGGCCTCACAGCATAAATCAGGCCATTGCTGCTTCAAGCGGGCACATGGCAGATTGGTGGCTTTTGTTTTCGGGGGCCGGGGACGTCCGCCCTCCAGGATTGCTGGATTGGGGACGCACGGGAGGGCATGATGAGCAGGATGAAAACGGCCATCCATTGGTTTCGGCGGGATTTTCGGATTACGGACAATACGGCGTTGGCGGCGGCGCGGGAGGCGGAGGAGGTGGTGCCGGTTTATGTGGTGAGCGATTGGAAGAAGGAGCACCGGTGGACGGGGGCGGCGCGGCAGACGTTTTTGTGCGGGTCGTTGGCGTCGTTGGACGGGAATTTGCGGGCCATCGGGAGTCGGCTCATCGTGCGCGAGGGGGATGCCGAGGCGGCGTTGGTCAAATTGGCGCGCGAGACCAAGGCGGAGGCGGTCTTCACCAACCGTGACCCCGATTTGTTCGGCCGCGGGATGGAGCAACGGGTGGCGAAGATGCTGGCGGAGGACGGGCGGGAGTTGCGAACTTTTCAAGATGCGGCGATGCACGAGCGGGATGAGGTGAAGACGGGCGGGGGTGGCAATTTCCGGGTCTTCACGCCTTACTCGCGGGCCTGGGCGAAGTTGGACAAGCCGTCTGCGGGGCCGGCGCTGAAAAAGTTGCGCACGCCGGAGGGAGTGGCGAGCGAGGCGTTACCCACGCCGGCGCATTGGGGGTTGGCGGAATTTTCTGGCGGGCTGGAGCCGGGCGAGAAGGCGGCGCGCGAGCGGTTAAGGAAATTTTTGCAGGGGCCGGTCTTCGACTATGGCGCGACGCGCGATTTGATGGGGGTGGATGGGACGTCGCGCTTGTCGCAGGATTTGCGTCATGGATTGCTCTCGATTCGCGAGGTCTACCACAAGGCCAAGGCGGCGGCGGAGGGCGGAGATGCGGACGGACGCAACAATGTGTGGAAATTCATCAGCGAGCTGATCTGGCGGGAATTTTATTTCCAGATTCTCTGGCACTATCCGGAGGTGCTGGAGCACGAGTTCAATGCGAAATACCGCGGGATGGAGTGGGATCAGGACGAGAAGAAGTACCGGGCCTGGTGCGATGGGCGGACCGGCTTTCCGATTGTCGATGCGGCCATGCGGCAGCTGAATGCCACGGGTTACATGCACAACCGCGCGCGGATGATCACGGCGATGTTTCTGACCAAGGACCTGCATTTGGATTGGCGGATGGGGGAAAAGTATTTCATGCAGACGCTGATTGACGGCGAGATCGCGAGCAACAATGGCGGGTGGCAGTGGAGCGCGGGGACGGGGGCGGATGCGGCGCCGTATTTCCGCATTCAGAATCCATGGAGTCAGACCAAGCGCTTTGATCCGGAGGGGAAGTATATCAAGCAGTGGGTGCCGGAGTTGGCTGGGGTGGCGGCGGCGCGCTTCTTGGATGCGCCGGCGGATGGGAAGCCGATTGCGGCGGGGTATCCGTTGCCGATGGTTGATCATGGGACGGAGCGGGATGAGACTTTGCGGCGGTTTAAAGCGGTGGGGTAGAAAAACAACATGGGGAAATTTGAACCACGGATTTCACGGATGGCACGGATGCGACGAGAAAGTGGCGCCGGCTTCCAGCCGGTGTTTTTGGGTCGTCATCGGCAAGATGCCGATGCCACTTGGACTGCAGTGCATTGACTGTCATGGCTCGTTTTTTTATTCCCGGGGAGATGTGGCGCGACGAGGGCGTGGTGTTTCCGGATTCCGAAGCGCGGCATGCGACGCAGGTGTTGCGTTTGGGGGCGGGGGAACGGGTGGAAATTTTCGATGGGACGGGGCGGGCGGCGCAGGCGGAATTGAGGGAGGTCGGGAAGCGGGCGGTGCGGGCGAAAGTTTTGCGTGAGTGGCGGGAGGTGCGGGTGAAGCCGGAGATCCACCTGATTGTTGCGCTGATCAAAAATGAGCGCTTCGATTGGCTGGTGCAGAAGGCGACGGAATTGGGGGCGGCGTCGATTCATCCGGTGGCGGCGGAGCGGAGTGTGGTCAAGATTGCGGCGGCGGACGTGGAGAAACGCCGGAACAAATGGCGGCAGATCGCGGTCGAGGCGGCCAAGCAGTGCGGGCATGTGGTGCTGCCGGAGATTTTTCCGGTGCGTGGTGCGGATGAGGCGTTTCTTGCCGTGCCGGCGGGGTTGAAGGGGATTCCAGCGGTGCAGGTCGGGGGTGTGGGGTTGGGGGATTTTTTGGCGGGTGAAGCGGATGCGGTGACCTTTGCCATCGGACCGGAAGGGGATTGGACGGAAGCGGAGAGGCGGACGGCCGCGGCCTGCGGTTTTGTGCCGATTGATCTCGGCAAGCACGTGCTGCGCAGCGAGACGGCGGCTTTGCATGTGTTGAGTGCGGCGGGGCATCAGCTGCATGGTGGGGTGGGAGGAATGCCGCGGACGGGTGGTCCACCCGTCCCTACCGTGGGGGGTGAGAGATGAATTACTTTGTAACCGGAACGGATACGGATTGCGGGAAGACGTATGTCACGGCGTTGCTGGTGCGGGCGGCACGCACGGCGAGAGTGGATGCGGTCGGGGCCAAGCCGTTTTGTTGCGGTCCGCGCACGGATGTCGAGATCCTCGCGCAGGCTTCGGACCACGTGGACACTCTCAACGCGATCAATCCCGTGTGGCTGAAAACACCGGCCGCGCCGAGGGCTTGCGAGATGCTCGGTGAACCGGCGGCGGATGTGCCGCGCGCGCTGACTGCGGTGCGGGATCTGGCGGCGCGGCATGCGCAGGTTTTTTGCGAGGGGGCGGGCGGATGGCTGGTGCCCGTCGCCAAAGACTGCACGGTGGCGGACTTTGCGGCAGATTTGGGCTGGCCGGTGATCGTGGTCGTCCGCAACAAGCTGGGTGCGCTTAATCATACGTTGCTCACTCTGGAAAGTGTCCGGCGGCGAGGGCTTCCGCTGGCCGGTATCATCTTGAACGACGTGGATGGACGAACCGACGAGGCGTCCCGGACCAACCGTGCGATTTTGGAGGAGAGTTGCGCTTGTCCGATTTTGGCGGAGATCGCGCGGGGGCAGACGGCGCTGGCGGCGCTTATTTGATCACGACCTTGGTGCCGACGGGCACTTTTTTGAAAAACTCGGCGGCGTCCTGTCGGCGCATCCGGATGCAGCCATGGGAGGCGGGGTAGCCGGGCAGATTGCCTTGATGAAAGCCGATATCTCCGCAGCTGAGCCGCATGAAATAAGGCATGTCCGCGGGATAAAGGGTGGAGCGCCACTTGCGATGTTTGTCGGTCACGACGTAGGTGCCGGCCGGGGTGCGGAAACCTTTGCGGCCGGTCGAGATGGGAACCGCAGTGCCGGGCACGCCATCGTGCGTCCGTGTGGCGGTCTGAGCGGCGAGGTCGACTTCGACCGTGCTGCGCGCGGCCTCCGAATCGGGGGTGACCCCGAGCAGCAATTGCATGACCTCGACGTGTTGGCCCTTGCCGGCCAGCCAGAGGGCGAAAGTTTTATGGCGTTTGGTCCGAGCGAGTGGTGATGCGCCTTGCGAAAGAAGAAGGCGCAACATTTCCGCGTCTCCGCGTCCGGCGGCGAGCATGAGTGGGGTAAGCCCCTGTTCCACGGTGACAAAATAGTGCAGATAGCTGTCACGAAAGCGCGCAGCGAAAGCGGGGTCGGCCGGGTGCGGCAACTGGCTGTTGACCTCGGCGCCGGCGGCCAAGAGGGCGATGACTTTGTCTCGATTCCCGTCCGCCACGGCGGTGAAGAGTTCCGCCGTTCGAGCGTGCTGGCTGTCCTCGTCCTCCGGCTTCGTCGGGGGAGGAGCAAGCTGCAGAGCCTGCTCGACGAGGAAAGCTTTCTCGTGGGGCGCAGGCAGGGGCTGGCCCGAGAATTTTTCCGGCAGGGGGAATTCCGGCGGGGTTGCGGGGGCGAGGACGAGAGATGCGGGCTCGAAGGACGACGGAGCTGGTGCGGCCAGCGCGCGGGAAAAATCCGCAAAACACGGATAAAGAGCGAACGCCGATAACACGACTTTGTGCACGGATTGTTCCATAGAGCAGCTTGCCCGGGCAGACAACACGCATCGGATCATCAGCGTGGGCTTGTGCCGGCCGAGCCGGCTGGCAGAGTGAACGCCATGCGGAACCGGGCGATGGTCATCTTTTTTGGCGCAAGCATCGTATGGGCGGGTGCTGCGGATGCAGAGCGCAAGCCTGACGTGGGGTTTGTCCCCACGCCGATGGCTGCGGTCGAGCGCATGATCGAGATGGCGGAGATCAAGCCCGGCGACGTGGTCTATGATTTGGGCTGCGGCGACGGGCGGATCGTGGTGGCGGCCGCCAAGCTTCACGGGGTGAAGGCTGTGGGAGTTGATATCAGCGCGAAACGCGTGGCCGAGTCGCGGGAGCGGGCGCGCGCGGCCGGGGTGAAAGGTCTGGTCGAAATCCGGCAGGCGGACATTTTCGGTCTCGATCTTGATCAGGCGGACGTGGTGTTTCTTTATCTGACCCCGCGGCTGAACGAGCGGTTGATGCCGCAGTTGCAACGGCTCAAGCGCGGGGCGCGGATCATTTCCTACGAGTTCGACATGGGTGCGGCCAAACCGGTTGAGTTGGTGCGCGAGAGGTTCGACCGCTTTGGCGAACAGAAGATCTATAAATGGATCGTGCCGTGGGAGGAGAGCGCGGGTTCGGACTGGGATATTTTTACTTTGAGGCCGTGAGGGGTGCGGGGGAAATCGCGATGGGGATCATCGGCAGGA
>Ga0247841_10003513_pt1 | contig 28789 bp, 25 predicted proteins | sample LaCruzMarch2015__2_FD_192410 | JGI IMG/M metagenome (GOLD analysis project Ga0247841, IMG submission 192410) | Freshwater microbial communities from meromictic Lake La Cruz, Castile-La Mancha, Spain - LaCruzMarch2015_18m | ecosystem: Environmental > Aquatic > Freshwater > Lake | place: Spain... | reverse complement strand
GATAAATGACCCGTTGGGAACAGTTTGGGGGGTGGAGAATGTCAAGAAAAATGTCAAGATGGCAGATTTTAAGTCACATGAATGCCTTGCTGTATAGCTATTATACCATTGTCTATGCTACGCTCTGACTTTAATGTGGTGCTACCTGTGATTTTTCTATTGACAAATTGTATCAAAAATATTATACTTCTTTATTATTTGTTATGGGTTAATGAAAGGTTAAAACTGTTTTATTTATTAAGGAATAAGGAGAGTAAAGATGAGAGAAAGATTTTTAAAACTTAGTTTTTGTGTCTCCTTTCTATTTTTGTTTATAGCTATGCCATTGTTATCTGCCCCAACTCAGCAGCAGATTGATCAGGCGGTACAAAACGGCTTGGAATGGATGGCAAGCAAACAAGCAGATGATGGGAGCTTTACTAATGGGGATTATAATGAGTATCCCCTTGCAGATGCAGCAACCGCAATACTTGCATTTGAATCCAAAAAACATTTTCCCGGTGGTGGAACACAATACTCAAGCGTTGTTGAAAAAGGATTAGACTATATTTTTCAATTTGCTGTCATTGAGGACATTGAGCCACAAGATAAAGGTAACCCCGATAGCAATGGAAACAACAAGGGTGTTTCCTTTTCAAGTTCTGGTTGGTGGTCGTATGAAACTGGTATGTGTCTTATGGCTATAATTGCCAGTGAAAAACCAGATACGATAGTTTCCTCCGGACCATGTCAAGGATGGACATATAAGGATGTAGCCAGAGATGTAGTTGATTTCATTTCCTACTTTCAAGGCGAGGCTTATGGCGGATGGAGATATTCCGTTAATGAAGAATATAGCGATAACTCTGTATCGCAATGGCCAGTTTTTGCACTGCAAATGGCTGAAAACTGGGATATTAAAGCACCAAACTGGGTTAAAACTGAGTTAGGAAGATGGGTTGATTACATTCAAGACCCAGCAACAGGTGCGTCGGGATATGCCGCACCCGATGATAATCCGAACATGGCAAAAACCGGTGGTTTACTCGCTGAAATGTATTGGCTTGGAGACAACAGTAATACACCAAGAGCGAAAAAAGCCATTGCTTACTTAAATAACGCCGATGAATGGGAACTACAGAAGGGTGACTCATACTCTATGTTCTCCATATACAAAGGCTTAAAATTAATGAATGTAAAAGAGCTTTCCGCTCTTACAGTAAAAGATTGGCGGAATGATTATACACAATGGTTAGTTGATAATCAAAATCAAGATGGCTATTGGGGGGATGATAGCTCTCCTTATGATAAATTCCTCAACACCGGCTGGGACATAGTAATACTCGAAGGTCAGATTTTTATTCAGACAGGTTTTAACCTTACTGTTCAAGCGTCACCAACAACACTCCCTGCTGATGGAAAATCTACATCAACGATAACTGTAACAGTAAAAGACCTTAAAGGGAATTTATTGAAAGATCAAAACGTTTCCTTAGCTGTAACGCAAGGAAGCGGAATACTCCCGAAATCAACTAAAGACAATGGTAACGGCACATACACCGCTACTTATACAGCATCTACTAAACCCGGCATTGAAACGATAACAGCCACAGTATCAAATGTATCAAATACTGTAAATATAACTCTCACAGACGTAGGTGGTGGAACAACTAGAACCCTCTATATTGGTGAAGCAACTGGATCACCCGGAAAGGATGTTATTGTTCCAATAGGTATGAATGACGTAAGCACTGTTACGGGTGGAGATATGACCATTATATACGATAAGAGCATACTGACTGTTAAAGAGATTAAAACTACGTCATTGACAACTAACGCCAATATTCAACCAAACACAAATACACCGGGTGAAATACAGATAGCCATTGCAGGTTCTAACCCACTTTCTGGTGGAAGCGGAACGTTAATTGACGTGGTATTTACAGTTAGCGCAAGTGCAAAGCCCGGCACTGAAACGCCTGTCACTTTTAAGAAAGCGGCTATCTATGATGCAACGCCAAAAGATATACCAATAATCACCAAAGACGGAAAAGTCAAGATCGGGCAATCTTGTGTCAAAGGTGACGCCAATGGTGATGGAGTTATAAACTCTAAAGACGCAATAATTGTTCTGCGCATTGCCGCTGGGCTGACACAACCTACCGAAGAACAGAAATGCTCCGCAGATGCTAACGGAGATGGGGTCATAAACTCAAAGGATGCAATAATTGTTCTTCGTAAATCTGCTGGTTTACCCACCGGCGCTCCCGCCAAAGACATTAATCCTGCTCTGGTTGCAATCACCATTGATGACATATCAGGTACTGCTGGTAACAGAGTAACTGTACCGGTCAAGATTGATAAATTTAATGCTGTTAGCGGTGGCAATTTTGCTCTTGTTTATGATAGCTCAGTATTACGAGCAGTTGAAGTCAATTCCGAAGCTGGTATCCTATTGTCAGGTAATATAACTCAACCCGGAGTCGTCAGGATCGCATTTGCAAATAGCGAAAGTTTGGGTTCAGAGAGGATCGCTAATATCAGTTTCAATGTATTAACTGATAATGTATCAAGCTTAATATTAAAAAATATTGAACTATATGCTTCTGATACAACAACATTAAGATCGAAGACTATTGACAAAAAGTTCGTATCACCTCTATCACGTCCACAACAAAGTGCATTGCTACAAAACTTCCCCAACCCCTTCAATCCGAATACGTGGATACCGTTCCAGTTGAAGGAAGCAAGTGAAGTTACAATACGCATTTACAACTCAGCGGGTGAAATAGTTCGTCAGCTTGAACTAGGACACAAGCCTGCGGGTCTATATGTGAGTCAGGATAGAGCAGTGTTTTGGGATGGTAAAGATAGATTTGGTATGAGTGTTGCTAGTGGAATCTACTTCTATAACATTCAGGCTGGTAATTTTTCGGCAGTCAAAAAGTTGATTGTTTTGAAGTAGTCTGAATACATAAATGCGATAAATCGCACTAATGCTTGACCACTAATACAAAACTAATTATAACAGAAATTTATTTTGTCAAATTATTGTTATAATATTTTGTACTGAAAGTTTATGAATCAAAGGTATATACCGCAATTTTGAAGGAGTATTTAAGATGCAATCGAAGTATTTGTTTATCTCTGTTCTACTACTCATTTTCTGTGTTGGGGCTTATGGGGTTGAAATGAGTGCCTCTGTGCTTACTGCAGAAAAAGGCGCCATCGTAACTGCCAGCATAAGCGTAGACAAAACGGTTGGAATAGCCGGTGGTGATATTACGCTTGAGTATGATGCAACAATCGTTACAGTTAAAGAAGTAAGAGTAACGGATTTGGCGAAACCATTGTCAGCGCTTTCAAATCCCAATACAGTCGGGAAAATCAAGTTTGCTATGGCGGCTGTGACTGCATTGAAAGAGGGAAGCGGAGACCTTTTCCAGATTGACTTTGTAATTAATGCAGATAAAGGTGTAAGCCCTCTTAGTCTAAAAGATGTTGGTCTGTTTGATGAATTAGGTAATGATCTTCCTGTAACCGTGAAGGACGGTAGCATCACAGTAAAAGAAAAACAGGCAATTCCACCAAAAGCCCTGACGATTGCTAGTGCAAAAGGCTTTGTCGGCGACAATATCATAATTGCTATAAGTATTGACGATCTAACCGCTATCGCTGGTGGAGACCTAGTTCTAAAATATGATCCTAATATTGTATCCGTAGTTGAAGCTAAAGCAACTGACTTGCTAAATGGTTTATCTCCTGTATTCAATACAGGGGTATCCGGCAAGATTTCCGTTGCGATGGCAAGTGCAAAAGGTTTAGCGGGCGGCAGTGGAGCAATAATTAACATTACGCTCAAGGGTCTTGCTGTTGGTGCAAGCGATTTTGTTTTTGAGTCAGCCTCAGTTTTCGATGAAGCCGGCAAAGACCTTGTTTCTACAACTGTAAATGCAAAGATAACCGTTGATAAGAAACTATGCACTACTCCTGTTATAAAGGAACATACAGCAGATAGCAAAATACTTGCACTGCAAGCAACTTATAATGAAGCAGACGTTCATGGTCACGCCTACGTTGATATATGGAAAGGCGAATTCACTGTTGTAGCTGGTCAATTCCTTGAGTATCAAGAAGCTATGTTCTCTGGAAATCCTGTTTTCAGCGGTGCGGCTGATCTGGTTACTGCCGATAAAAAGACGCTCAGAGATTCATTAGCCAAGGATCAGAATGATATAAGCGCACACCCATCAGCCGATCTCAGCAAATTTGCTCGTGACAATTGGTATCACAGAAAAATCTCTCTGGATGCCCTTGCTGGACAGAAGGTAGTTGGCGCTATGATAGCTACCGATAGCGATAAGCACAGGGCAGGTTTATTCAGAGTTTACGTGGATAATATACAGATCACAGATGGCGATTGCATTTTGCTAAGTATATACCAAGACGAAGAAAATGTACCTATCACAGGCAACCCCACGGCTAGTGATACGACTTTTGCGGGTACTGCAGGTACAAAGGATTCTTCAGTAAGCGTAGTCGGTCAGACGCCTGTGGAACCTGCTGGCAAACTTACATCTACATGGGGAAACATTAAAAAATAATAAAATCAAAGTGATGAAGCCATACTTCAGCACTACATATTGATATGAAGAAATGGACGATCTATTTTGATCGTCCATTTTTTATCGTTAAGGTTCTGTGATTAAATAACTTTCCCATTTAAATATACGAGTTTTTCAGTTATGAGATAAAAGAAATTAAACACAAAGACACTAAAATAGTGATGAGTGATGATGGTTGAGAGTAGAAAGTTGAACTCTCATCTCTCATCTCTCAACACTTGATTTCTTTGTGTTCTTAGTGACCTTTGTGTCTTTGTGTTTAATTCCTGAAAAAGTCGCAATCCTAAGGTTGATGAAACGTGATTCGGAGTACATTTGCAAGAATATTTGTCGGATTTGTTATAGTGATCGCCATACTTACAGTCTTTTTCTTTTTTGCTCTTGGCGATCAGCGTGACGCTTTGACTTTATCCGTCTACATTGTGGGAATTGCAGTCTCTATTATTATATCAATTATCTTTTCCGCATTAGTCTCAAAAGGGGTTAGTTTACCATTAGATAGCTTGAAAACAAAAGTCCAATCGGGATCACATGGCATTGCCAAAAAGCTTATGGAGAACTTTAATCTTACTTTTGATCAAGTAAATATAATGGTTAGTGACATATTTGACCGAAAGGATGAGCTTAACAGCATTCTCTCATCACTTCAGGAAGCGATTTTGGTTCTGGATAATAAAGGCAAAATAATACTTTTTAATGATTTGTTCACAACAATTGCGCAGGCAGACTCGATTGAAGGACAATTTTACTGGGAGGTCATACGAGAACCAGAATTTAAGGAAATTGTCGAAAAGGTCACAAAAGAAAAAACTAACGTCATTCAGGAATTTAATTTAATGGATAGAACTTACATTTTTAAGGCTAGTTTCATTGATTCAAGTGAAAAATTTGTCCTGACGTTTTTTGATATTACAGAGAAAAAAACTAGATACTAACGGTCAACAAATAAGTTTTTGATAATATATGAAGTGCGTAAGCAAGATTACGCACCCAAAATTAAGTCCGATATTAAATGATCTTATATGGTTCCAGCAAATTACTTTATAGGAAAATTATTATGAATGTTCAGGATAGCATCAAGAGAGCGATTCCCCATCTACTAAAGCTACAACGTGATGATGGACGATTTGAGGGTGAATTATCATCAAATATCTATCCGACCTGCGCCTATGCTCTGGTTCAGCTTGCGATTGGTCAGGCAATGGATGACGATCTGATAAGATGGTTTATCAAATCACAGAATGATGCAGGTTTCTGGGGATTGGATATGGCAGGCGGGTCTGATAAAGATGCGACACTCTTAGCTAAACTTGTATTGACAGAGAGCAACAAAAACATTGCAAATAAAAATATTGAGTCAGCCCTGAGTAAGATACCCGATCTGAAATTAAATCAGTGGATCGTTAAACTACTCTACGCAAGGGCTGGATACATTTCATGGAAAAGTATTGATGCACCTAAAGCTCTATCATCAGTTATGCAATTGGGAGAAAAGCTTGCTCCTATACTTCCAAAGTCACTGGTTTCTCGTTTTAAGCCGCCAACTAATTATGCGCCTCCTGTTAGATTATTCTACACACAAGTATTTAAACACCTTTTTATCGCTGAAAAGCAAACGCTTGCTCCGCTTTTTATTATCATGGAGATTCATAACAAAAATAGGCGTGACGTCGTATCTGATCTCATGAAGTGGCATCTAAACAGCAGATGTAAAGATGGAAGCTGGTTCAGGGTAGGATTTATAACTGCATTATCCGTATTAGCTTTTATTGATGCAAAAAACGCTGGATATGGCAACAGCGAGGTTGAATCAGCGATCCATGAAGGTTATAAATGGTTACAAAATCTTCGCTCTAGCGATGGAGGATGCAGAGAGGCTATAAACCTTAACGTCTGGGACACGGCATTGAGCATGTTAGCTTTGAGCAACGTCAATTCTAAAGAATATAAACCTCAACTTGATCGTTCTGCTCGTTGGCTTTTGGAAAATCAGAATGATGACGATGGATGGGCATTTTCTGGCATACCCGGCGGGAATTTACCCAGTGATGCTGATGATACGTCTCTGGCGATACAGGCACTCCTACATTCAGGAACAAGTAAAGATCATAACTCCATAAATAAAGGCGTAGATTGGCTAAAAAAACATCAATCTGCTAATGGTGGTTGGGGAACTTACCGACCCGGTGCTGGTGATGTTGACTGTATAAGCATTACTTCGCATGTAATATCAGCCTTTTTGGAATTTGGCAGTCTGGATAAAGAGATAAGCAAAGCCATCGAATGGATTAGGAGTAGCATATCAGATTCTGGATATTGGAAAGATTTATGGCTTGCTAAAAATACTTACGGCACAGCATTAGCCATAGAGGCTTTAATCAAAACTGGACATAAAGAATATGACGAGGTGAAGCGTGGAATCAAATGGCTTGAATTATGCCAGAATCCTGATGGCGGTTGGGGAGAGGATATAAACGGAAGCAGAATACAAAGTACCATTGAACAGACTGCATGGTCAACTTATGCTCTGCTTTTATATAATCCAGAAAATCAGTTTGCCAAAAAGGGCATAGATTACATTATGAGCCATCAAAACCCCGATGGAAGCTGGAATCCAAGCTGTGTTGGTATATATTGGGAAGTGATCGGTGGATATGCAGACCCGATTGACACGTACATATTCGCTTTAATGGCTTTAAATAGTTTTCTCGATAAATAGCCGTAATCGTCAAAAATTAGCAAATGTGGGTGAAAAAAAGTATGAGTGAGCTATGCCTGCGAGCTAACGCAAAGATTAATTTGTTCCTTGAGGTACTTGATAAAAGACCTGATGGTTATCACAATATAGATACAATATTCCAGTCTATTGATCTTCACGACACACTTTTATTCCGTGAAACCAGATCAGGTGTTATCAAGCTCAGTTCGGATAATGAAGAACTGCCTCTGGATTCATCAAATCTTGTTTATAAGGCAAGCGAATTATTGCTGAAAGAGAGCGGAAAGAATTATGGCGTCGAAATTCACATAAACAAAAGGATACCTTTAGGGGCAGGACTGGCAGGTGGAAGCACTGATGCGTCAGCGACTCTGATTGGGTTGAATGAATTATGGTCTTTGGGATATACCACAGATGACTTGTTAATGCTTGGTAGTAGGCTTGGTGCAGACGTCCCGTTTTGCTTAATTGGCGGAACAGCAATTGGAAGGGAACGAGGTGATATTCTTACAAGGCTTACCCCTATTCAAAAGCTCTACGTTGTCATAGCTAATCCCGGATTTCAGGTGTCAACAGCACGGGCTTATAAGAATTTATCGAAATTAGGGTTGACTAGAGAGAGAAAAAGTGATAATATATTAGTAGAGAAGATGCAGAAAGGTGATCTTTCAGATATAGGAGGGGACCTTTTCAATGTCTTTGAATCAGTAGTCATGGAAGAATACCCTGAAATCCGTGAATTAAAAACACTTTTAACACAATCCGGAGTTCTTGGAGTTCTTATGACTGGAAGTGGTTCAACTGTCTTTGCTCTTACTCATGATATTTCTAGCGCTGAGAAAATACAACAGCAAGCAAGACAGCACGTAGGCTACTGCGTAGTGACAGAGACATCTGACTTTTCAATCGCCAAAATTTTTTGATGGGGGATCGCCAAGTGGTAAGGCACGGGCTTTTGGAGCCTGTATTCGGGGGTTCGAATCCCTTTCCCCCAGCCATCCTTTTTGCTCGGTAATGTTGATCAGATAGTATCACGGGTACATGTAAAAGCATTCCCTAAGAATCCTTTTACTCCCCTAACTATACCCTGGGCTTCAGGGGATAAACAATATTACCGAGCTTTATCTTCTTTTCATTTACAATTAATTCAAAGAACTAAAAATAGCTTTACCTCATGTTTGGAAACATCGGTTGGAAACGGGAATCGAAAAAATTTGGTGTTTCTCCTGTACTGTTGGCTTCCAACTACCCGATGGTGCATTACCCGTTTGGTCAGCATTGAAGTCATAGAAGAATATATATCCTCCCTGAGCAAAACAGATAGACGAAAGCATAAGTAACATTGCAAAAATACATAACAAGTACCTCATCTAAGTCTCCTCCTGATAATTGAGTTTCATTATGAAACTTCGTTAAGAAATACGAATTAATAACATCCATTTATTATATACTACAAATATGATTTGATGTAAAGAAGAAGTTTTCCAAGCATGAGAATTTTTTGTAACTAAATAGCCAATTTGTTTTAATGAGAAAATGCTTCGTACCCACGATAAACTCGATTTTTTAACGATAAAATCATATCAAAATGACATACTGAGTATCGGTCCTTTTAAATGTATTATCTGTACACCTACCAGAGTTCCCAATACTGCACCGGCAAGCACATCACTAGGATAGTGCTTGCCAAGATAGATTCTTGAAAAGCCTGTTCCAATAGCCATCAAATAAATCGGAACACGCAATCTTGGGTACTGATGACTGACTATGGTTGCCAATGTAAACGAGACTGTCGAATGACCAGAAGGAAAAGAGTCTTCTGCATTTTTGTTCAAAGGTCTTGCTCTGCGAATGGTTTCTTTGAGTGCAAAAGCCAAAAGACCAGACTCTACAAATCCAGCAGACGCCATCTTTCCTGTTTCGTACATCTTATCATTGCCAAATGCACATAACAGAACACATACACCTAAATACCCCTTTGGATCACCCATTAATTGAATTATAGGTGTCGCTTTATCAAGAAATTTATTATTCAAGTCTTTATGTACATAATTGAATATATCTCGATCTAAATCTCCGGGAGTACGAGGGTAAGCCGATGTTGAAAAGAACGAAAAACAAATTATCAACATCACAAAAGTTAATGATAATTGTAGGAAGCGCATTTGTCCTCCGAATTTTATAAATTTGGCTTATAACCCCTATCCCTTATGAAGATTAAAAAATTAATCGGGTAATAAAGTTGTCGAAGTTTTCTGGATTCCCTTTTTCAAGGGAATGACACCATGTGCTTGTCATTCCCTTGAAAAAGGGAATCCATTTCTAGCTATTACCCGATTAATTTTTTAACCTTCATCAGAGTAGGGGTTATAAGCCTGTTCTTGTGCTTAGTGCATATATAATGTCCATAAGACCTCCTATATGCTGGAGTTGGTTCACTTCGCCAATGTTATCTAAGGTTTTGATGGCTCCCACTTCTCCTACCCTCAGAGATGTTTAGTCGGCTTCGCAGTGTTCAAGGCTAGTGAAGTACCTTGAAGTGCCTATATATTCTTAGATAACGTAGTCAGTTAAGACTTAGGCTATTCAATCAGCTTGTGTCTAAGTTTCACCACAAGCCCCGACCCCTTATGAACATTAAATAATTAATTGGGTAATAAAATTATCGGGGTTTTCTGGATTCCCGTTTTCACGGGAATGACATTTTGCGTATGTTTGTCATTCCCGTGAAAACGGGAATCCATTCCTAGCTATTACCCGATTAATTATTTGACCTTCATTAGGGTCGTGGGTTATTGACTCTTGTATTTTTTTCAATCTTCAATCTTCCAATTCCTATTAAAACGTTGATCCTTTGTATGCAAAAACGTCGTTCCGAAAAGCGTAAACGTAATTTCCATGCCATTCCATACGCCAATAATCAAATCCTTCCTGAAACTCAATGACTTTATCAGGTATTTCCAAATTTTTACGTATTTTTGTCGTTTCCTTGACATCTTTATTAACCAATTTCTTGACTACAAAAGCAGTAACAGACAAAATAGCAACCATTGTTATCTTTCCAATCATCTTTGTATCCAAAAACTGATCATTAGATCGAGCAGGCAATGGGCATATTAATGCAAAAATTATGAATATTGAGGTAATTTTTATTAGTTTTATTGTTTTTATCACAGTTTTACCTGACCTGATATGAACGATGATATTCGTTTTGACTCTCGTATCAAGGCGTAGTCAATTTCAAATCTACCGAACCGCAAACCTAAACCAGCAGTGGGCGACTTATTAGTGCCGCCTGCCCTTAGAATCATCCAGTTAGTAACTTTGTATTCCCATCCAATATGATTTTCTAATGAGATTTCATGCTTGAGTAGAATCGCTCCATCATAAGATACAAATAGATTATCAAGAACTTTATGGTAAAATCCAATCGTAATGACGTTGATCCATTTCTTTTCTCCGCTTAACCTCTGCACCAATACTCCAAAAGAATCTTCTAGCTCCGGCTTAAATAGAATACCAAAATCGTAACCGGGACTATATCCAAAAAACTGGTAATAATCGCTAGGATGCTTGCGCTTGAATTTTACACTGCCACCGATGGAAACGTATGAATTCAGCTTCTGGGCAAGGGAATAATAGTTAAAATCTGGTGTATCTCCGTTTTCAACACGTAAAGCGATCTTGTTGCCCCAAGAAAAAGCTGTATTTCTATAACAATAGGCGACAGATTTTGAATCAAAAGCATTAGTATCACGATCCCATAATTTAGTGGCGACAAATACCATAACGCCCTGACGTTGTATCAATCCTGCTGGATTCCAGAAACCCGCTTCAGCATTATCGGCGACAGCAATAAAGGCATTGCCCATGCTTAATGGTCGTGAACCAACGTACAATGGGCGATCAGTTTCAAAAGGCATATATGCGCATACGCTGGAACCTAAAAAAGAAAATATAATACATAATAGCAAAATATAACAATAATGTGTTATTTGCGAGTAAAAAACATTCATTTTAAACTTTAGGAAATGGAACGCAGATAAACGCGGATCAGGCGGATTTACGCGGATCGAAAGAAATAAAGAAAAATCCGCGAAAATCCGTTTAATCCGCGTCATCTGCGTTCTATTCCTGAAAATTTAACATTTTTAAGTACCAAGTAATTGACGCAAGGAGTCTGCCGCTATTTGAGAATCGTTTAAAACTTTTGTTTGTGACGTATCGGTAATAAAATCTAAAAGTTTATTCTTCAAGTCTGATAAATCAGTTCTTCTTGCATATCCACGCTCCACAATAAGCCTATAAACTCTTTCTCGCTTTGAATGAACATCTTTTTTTCTTTCTACATTCAAGATCACAATCTTTTTTCCACTGCTGGCAGATTCGCAGACCATCGAAAAGCTATCCTCTGTAACTATAGTAACATCAGAAATGCCAAGTATTCCCGACACAATATTCTTTTGTTCGCTTGATCTTGCTGAAACCAATAGACAGCAGTAAGGCTGATCTCGCAATTTGGATTCAATGACTTTTTCTGCCTCTGGATCAGTTCTCCTTGATGTAGTCAAAGCGATATGCATATTAGTCTGCTTACTTATATCAGACAGGGCATCACATAGACCGGATGCCATATCGGGTGATATACGATAATATGGATCATCACCACCCAACAGGACCCCAATTATACCATTACCTGAAATGCTAACTTGTCCGGATAATTCAGTTCCTGCTTTTTCGACAGATTCAGGCGTTATTCTATTGGGAACTCCAAAAGTCATGACTACATTTTTTGGGATTCTGCGTGGTCTTGAATGTTCGGGCAATAGCGCCAGATTAAAATACTTGGTACCCAATGGCGATGGTCTTGTACATACAACAGTCTTTGAGCCTGTAAGCATACCTAACAGCAGATTAATAGGAGCTACTGACGATCCGGTAGAAAGGATTATATCAAATTTATCTGCCTTTAGCAATGATTTTGTAGATGAATTATCTAATCCCCACGTTAGCATTGCCTTAATAAGTTCATCAGGAAGCTTTATCCCACCTAACAAGAGCATGGTTACTCTAATCAGGTTATCCCTCCATTTTTGCTTGAATTTGATCTGTACAGTTTCTGTGTATATGTTACTTAATCGGTCAATTATTCCCAGTGACTGATTGTAATGACCGGGCTTGCCATCGCTCAAGATAAGTATGCGTGGAGAAGTCTCTATTCTTTTGGAAGTTTCGTTTTCCATCTATTGTGCATCCATAGCCATTGTGAAGGGTATTCGTAGATCATCTGCTCAAGAGCCTGTGTAATTTTTTTAACGCCTTCTCTTACGTCCCTTTGCAGATCGCCTGAAGATTCGATCTTCATTGGTTCGGATATTTTAAAGATGTGACTGCCATCACTTTGTCTGATGTCAAAGACATTTAGTATCGTAGCGCCTGTTCTCATGGCAAAGGCGACAGCACCCTTTGCGGTTGAAGCTGGTATGCCGAGAAAATCAACAAAAATTCCGTTATCACCAGCGTCTTGATCACTAAGGATTACTATGCAAAAACCTTTTCTAAGGTGTAGTAGAACCTGTTTTATTGCAAGCTTTTTCTCGATCATCTCCCCGCCGTGTATGATTCTATATTTATTCGTCAGCTTGTCTAATCCTTGATTTTTAAACCTTTGGGCAACAGCAGAAAGCTTATCTGTCATTCCTGCAAGTACATGAAATATAAGCTCCCAGTTTCCAAAATGCGCAGTCACTATTATAACACCGTTATCGTTTAGTATTGCTTGCTTAAGGTATTCTTCACCTTCAAGGCGAACCATGTTTTTTATCTGCTGAGAGTCGTATATTGGAAAACGCAGAAACTCGATGAGTGTTTTTCCCACGTTTTGAAAGCTCTGTTTAGCTATCTCCGTTATTTCTGAAGCTTGCTTATCTTTGAAGACCATGCGCAAGTTATTCAGGGCGATATTTCGTCTTTTTTTTAGTATGGCATAAACAAGATTCCCGATACCCGATCCCATTCTCAAAGCCAGTCTAAGAGATAAACGTCTGGCTATAAATCCGACAGCTAATACAGATATATAAACCAGATAATCGCTCAATCTACGTGTAAAATTATATTTTTTAGCCATGAATAATTTGATTGAAGATAAAGGGATAGAGGGATTTAAAGATTGGAAGATTAGGGAAGGAATTCCAAATATTGCTATCCTAATTTCCTAATCTTTAAATCTTAGAATTTCCTCAACGTTCTTTGACCAATCTTTGTTTTCCAGATACCAACTCACTGCATTTTGGATACCTTCTTCAATGCTGAAGCGAGAGTTCCAAGATAGCAATTTTCTTGCCTTTGATATATCCGCCCATGTAGCTGGAACGTCTGCTGGATGCGAAGGCTGATACTCGATTATGGCTTTTTTATCGAGATATTGCTCCATCAGTTGGATAACGTAGTTCACCTTCACTGGTCGGTCACTACCAAGATTGATTACCTCGAATCCCAATGGCTTGAGACATGCGATTGAGCCTCGTGCTATATCGTCAACGTAGGTGAAATCCCGTTCCTGTGTTCCGTCCCCATATACGGGTATAGGTATGCCTTCTGCTATGTGATGGATAAACCTAAATGGCATCATGTCTGGTCGTCCCGCAGGTCCATAAACGGTAAAGTAACGAGGGATCGTTATGTCTATCCCATAAAGATAATGATACGTGTATGCTAAAGCCTCTGCGCCCTTCTTGGTTGCGGCATAAGGCGATAGCTGTTTATCTGCTTTATCATCCTCATTAAAAGGCATCTCGTTTGCGCCGTATATGCTGGACGTTGACGCCAAAACAAATTTCTTCACGTTAAAATCCTTGCATAGTTCCAGGATGTTAAGCGTCCCGGTGACGTTTGTGGAGACGTATACCCATGGATTCTCGACACTTGCCCTTACGCCTGCCCGTGCGGCTAGGTTCATCACTGCGTCAAACTTATGCTGTTGGAACAGCCCTTTAATCGCATCAAGATTAGTAATATCCATGCGATGGAACTCGAAATTGCTGAACTTCTGAATCCTCGCTAACCGCCACTCTTTTAGAGTCGTAGAGTAGGCGTCATTCATATTGTCTAAGCCGATAACAGTCGTTCCTTGTTCTAGCATTAACTCAGATATCTTTGAGGCAATGAATCCCGCGCAGCCGGTAACGAGAATGATTTTTGAATTAAGTTCCATAACTATTCACTCATATAATGATTTGTACATCTCGTAGGAATCGAGGACTTTCTTTATGTAGTTCCTCGGCTCCTGCATGGGGATGCTCTCAACAAAATCGTCAATGTCATCAATTCCGTATTCTTCCATCCATCTTTTGACTCTAGTAGGTCCAGCGTTGTATCCTCCAAGAGATAGTATGACTGCAATATCAGAACTATCTAATTCTTTTTTACCTTTCTGAGCATAGTAATTTTGGGTGCGTGCGGTGAAACTGTTTATCAGGTTGCTCAGATACCATGCACCAATCTTTATATTCGTCTCTGGTTCACTTAGCTTATCGGTCTTGAAATCTTTTATACTGATCTGTTTAGCGACCATATCTCCAGTTCCGGGCATTATCTGCATAAGTCCCTGCGCATTTGACCTTGATACTGCTTTGGCGTCATATCTGCTTTCTTCGAGTATAACAGCAGAAACTAGATAAGGATCAACTTTATTCGCTTTGGCATTGTTGAATACAATATCCATGTATACCGCAGGATATGCCCTCATATAGATTTGTTTTGGCAAAGCTCTGTTCTTATCTTTTACGCTTGGTAGCTGAAGTAATCTCCAGTTGTAAGCCCACGATTTCTTATAATCTCCGATCCGTTCATAACAGATTGAAAGATTATAATATGCCGCTTCTTGAGCTATACCCGCTTCATCAGCAGACGTATACACTTCGTTGGCGTCATCAACTATACCGTAATTCAAAGATACCTGAACCCATATAGGTGTGTATTGCCTGATAGTTTCCATTACGGGATGAGCTTCGTCAAACTCAACCTTTTTGTATTGTACCAATGATGTATCTTTGTCTGCTTTTCCTTCTTTAACGAGTGACTCAATGCGTTTTTTTGCTCTATCGGAATAATATTTCTCTTTACTTTTCATCGCTTCTTTATATGCGCTTACCGATTCCTGAATCATTCCAGCGTCTTCGTAGTCCATACCAGCCCAAAACCTTGCAGAACCAGCGGATTTACTGTTTGGGTATTGACTCGCAAGCCTTTGAAATGCCATCGCACTTTTATCTTTTTTATTCAGTTTTCGGTAGCACCAACCCATATTCCACAATGAGTCATCAGCCAAATCACCATCTGGATATTTGCTCGCGATCTCTTCGTAGGCATCTACAGCTTTAGTATATTGCTCAACCTCTTTATAGAGTTCTGCGATCTGAAATTCGGCATCATCTGCAAGATTATTTTTTGGATAATTGTCAGCGAATTTTACCAACTCTACAATTGCGATACCCGGTCTCCCTGATTTCCAGATACACTGCGCAAGCCAATACAGAGAATCTACGGCGTATGCACTTTTAGGGTAGAGCTTTATTAGGGATTCGTATTCATTTTGTGCAGAAGTGTATGCACTTTCATTCTGATAGGATTGTGCTATGAAATACGCTGATTTTGCAGACAGATCATCTGTACCATTTATCGCTTTACTTAATGCTTCACGAGCATTTTTATATTGTTTGGCATAAAAAAGCACTAAACCCATGTACAGATTATCTTCCCTCGTGACTTTTATCCCTGAATCCGATGCTAACAGGAGTTTGATCCTATCAATAGAATTACGAGCGGGAGAACTATCTGTGTATTGTCGAATCAATTTTTGATATTGATCATAAGCTTCTTGGAATCTCTGTGCTTCTTGACATACGTATCCGACACGATATAACGCCATTCGTGAACGACTGCCCTGTGGATATTTTTCTGCGAATTTTTTATAATTGTCAATGGCTTCGTTATATTTTTTCAAAATATAATAACATTCTGCGACCTGATACTGTGCCTCTACGGCACAAATACTTTTCGGATAATCCTTTAGTAATGCCTCATATTCCGTAATAGCTGATGGTAAGTTTTTCATCTCCTGATAGTATTTGGCAATACGATAGCTAGAGATTTCCTTGAACGTGGAGGCTTGATCTTTGGCGACTTGCTGATAATGAGATATTGCCTTGCCCCATTGTCCCTGTTTTCGATAGCAGGTTGCAATCAGATATGCGTATCTGTCCTTTGTTTGAGCGTCTGTTGTTTTTGATACCAGTGTTTCTAGTAGAGTTATGGCTCCTGGGTAATCATTTTTGGATATAAGGTCAACAATCTTCACCATATCCTTATCAGACGACAGACATTCACTACATAAGAATACCCCAAAGAAAGATAACACAATAATCAGGCATGAGGATGCCATAAGAACTATTGGTACAGCCTTTTTGATTTGCACTTGCTTTTCCTTTCAATCAATATAAATGTAGCCCGACCTTCTAGGTTGGCTTTTTGAGGATTACCAAGCTAGAAGCTTGGGCTACAATGAATACATAAATTAACTGAATTTCTTCAGCAACGCTAATTCTGATTCTTTTGTCCAGACGCCATCTTTGAGCTTGTCGGCAACGTCAGGCATGATTTTCGGAAGATCATCTAATTCTACCAATCCCATTTCAGTAAGTTGCGGATAAACAATAACTTTGCCGTGAAAACGCTGTGTATCAACACCTTTAAGACCTTCTATGGCACCCTTCATGCCAGATATTGCGGCTACTGATGTGTTGGTATCCATAACTTTCTGGTCAACTTTTCCAAGAACGATCCTCATATCTTCAACTGTTGATCCACTGGTTCCTATCATGTAAAGGCTGTTCTCAACGTAGTAATCCATGTCAATCGGCGCAAACGATCCAGCCCTTATTCCAGCGAAGATGTTAAGTATGCCATTTGGCTTTAGATTGTGTATTACCGGGGGCAAAAGAACGTGTGCCGGCACTAAATAGATAACGTAATCAGCTTTGCCTTGATAGTTTCCCTTTTCCTTTGGATTGTAGAGTGTGAACGGAGTACCTCTTTTATCAGCAAGTGACTTTACCGTTCGCTCAAGCATAGCCATACGGTCATTGTTTATGTCAGTTGCGACTATGCTCGTAGGGGCTTGGGTAAGTGAAAGCGCTCTTATTACGTGCATCGTTCCCATCGGACCTGCGGCGCCAACTATGAGTATATCACTACTGTCAGGGATCTCCCCTTTAGATGGGATATGCCAATAAGATTCTGATGGCTTGTTGCTTGACGTGCCGATGAATCTTGTGCCTTCGTAGTGAATACGTCCAACGTCAATCAGAACAGGTTCGCCTATTTTGCGACCTGCTGTGGCGATATTCATTAAACCACGCTCATCAAGCCTGCTTTTCTCCAGCATCTCGAAAGTCTCTTTCTTTACGCCGAGATAGATAATATCGTCAAATTTTTCATCTGGAATCTCGTCAGCAAAAACAACTTTTACGTCCATCGCTTCAAGCTGTAATTCTTTATAATCAAGACCAACAGCAGTTATTGACTCAGGCAAATTCTTTGCAGAGAATAAGCCTTTTAGGTCGTAATCTCCGCCTTCTTTTACGATAAGTACCTTGCCGTTTGGTTTAATAGTTGTTCTCTCATTGGTGACGTAGGCATCCTCGACACACGCCCATGGCTCAACTAATGCCACTGCTGAAGCGCTTGGTTCTTCGGTGACAGGAATAAGGAATGACTCACCATCTGGTGCAGTTATAATTCTCTCATCCATAAGGACGTATTGCTGTAAAGCACCCTCGAAATTGTATCCAAAAGCGGCTTTACTTCCATCCGTTGGCAGATGGCGATAATCGGTCTGGACGAGGTAACGCTCACCAACTTTGTAATCTTTAACATCCTTGCCAACAGCAACGATCTCAACGACAGCCTCATGTCCCGGCACGGTTGGAAGTTCGTTTGGTACGTAGCTAGGTATTTCCTCAAGTATCTTTGGGTCAATGCCTTCGATAATTGGACCTTTTCTTGGATGTCCAGTGAAGGCGTGTAATAGCTTCATATCCGAGAAGCACAGCCCTACAGATTCGACTTTTGTAAGAATCTGATGCGGACCGGGCTTATGGACAGCTTTCTCCGTATTCAAGACCAGTTCGTCTGGTCCGACAAGTTGAACAGCAGTTTGTTTTTCTGGTATCATTCTTTTTTCTCTCCTTATTTTATATCTTCCAAAATTGCAGAGACTTGTTTTTTCAACATTGGGAGATCAGTATTTACCGTATCCCAAATAATTCTGAGATCAATGGCAAAATACTGATGTGCAATCTTATTTCGTATCCCAATGATCTCTGACCAACTAACTTCAGAATATTGTTCATGAAAATGCTTCGTCAGATTACGACTTGCCTCTCCCACGTTCTCCATTTCACGAAGTACAGCATCGTGAATCATTCTCTCTTGGCAAAACATCTCATAATCAATGTCACAAATATACTTTTCAATTTGCTGGATGGCATCGAGAATATGTTCCAAATAGACAGAATAATCAATTTTTCTCATAGATCAATACCATATCAGTTTCCACGTAAGGTCGTATTCGCTGATTCAGTCCATTATTGGATATTAAATCAACTTGTTTGCCAAGTTTTTGTGAGAGTTCATTTTCCAATCGTATCCATGTAAAAAGTCCTATTGGGATTTTTCGTGGTTCTTCAATATCAATCAGTAGATCAATGTCACTCTCAGAGGTATAATCACCTCGTGCATAAGACCCAAAAACAGCTATCCAATTTATCCCATAAGGAAGCAATATCGGTAATATGTTCTCTCTTAACTCGTCAAATCGTCCCATGATGAGTTCTCCATCAAACGTTAATAATCAATCAGGTTAAACGTTAATTTTATTGGAACTATTGATATACCCAGAGCGATTTTCGATATATTCATCAATGCTTATATAATCTTTTGCTTTATATGCTTTTCGGGCTTCGTTGATCTCTGACTGAATTATCGGGTCTTGCTCTAGTATCTCTTCTTCTGCTTGTGCCAATTGTTCTTCTAGTCATTCCCAAAGCCTTGTCTTATCTTCAATACTCAATTTTTCGATACAGTCAACAAGCGATTCAAATGGAATCATTAGCTCAATATTTTCTTGTAACATAATCTTATACCTTTTTTATTTTGCTAAAAAATCCGAGTGCAAAACTATCCAATCCATTACCTCATCAACTGTCCACCGGTAACAGTGATCGCCTGACCCGTTTCATAAGGCTGATCTATCAGATAGAATATTGTGTGCATTACGTCCTCAGTCCTACATCCCCTTCCCATTGGAACTTTTGACTCGTAGGAACGTCTCACATCTGCAATAGTCTTAGCGCCGGGGACTTTGCCTGCTTTCAGATATTGTACAAAAAGACCTTTCTCCGGGTCTGACCACAACGGACCATCGAGGAAGTTTCCGGGGCAGATGGAGTTTATTTTTATACCATCTTCGACTAACTCAAGTGCAAAGCTCTGGGTAAGACCGATCCCTCCGAACTTGCTACCTGCGTAGGCGGAATTCTTATTGCTTCCCTGAAGACCTGACTTGGAATTTATTTGAATTATATCTGACGTATACGCTGGATTGTATTTATGCTGATTAGCCATGACAGGCGAAGCGTGTTTGACCGCAATGAAATAGCCCACATAATTTACCTTTGTCACAAATTCAAAGTCTTTAAGCTCTAATACCTTAACGCTTCCTGATTTGACGACGCCTGCATTGCTTATGAATACGTCAATTCCGCCATATTCACGGACAACCTCAGAGATCATGCTACTTACAGACATTTCATCGGTCACGTCAACCTTAACCGCAAAGGCTTTTCCGCTACCATACTGATCATTCAAAGAATTGGCTACGTCCTGCGCGCCTTTCAGATTCAGATCAGCGACCATGACGTAAGCGCCTTCACTAGCAAGGTTCCTTGTAATACCTTCACCAAATCCCTGAGCGGCGCCTGTGATGACTGCGATCTTGCCTGCGACACGTCCTATCGTTCCTGATCCAGAGGCTATCTTTCTTCGATAACTCTCAACTTCCCATTCGTCAATAAACTTCGATTGTCTTTCGTTCATGAAATGGGATCCACCAAACGGTGATGAGTATTTCATGATCTTTATTGTATCTTCGTAGACTATCACTGAGTTATCCGCATTGCGTTTGCTGTCACCAATGCAAAACATGCCTATACCTTGAATCAAAACGACTTTCGGAGGATAACCATATTTGTCAAAAAACTTCTTCTTAGAATCCTTTGTCCTTTTAATTATATCCTCTACTTTTTCATCCGCAGATTTTACACTTACCCACAACGGCGCTCTTTTACAGTAAACGACTTGATCGGGAGTAAATGCGCCAAAGCGTGCAAGTTCCTCGCCTTTCTCAGATGATACAAATTCCATTACAATCGGCGAATCATTATAAGCGACTATTGGACATTTACCATCAACTGTGAATATTGCCCTGAGTGCAGGGGATAGCTCTTTAATCTTTTTATCAGGCACATTCTCTGAAAATCGCTGATTTCGTGTTCCAAAAACCGACTTGAAATCTTTTTTAGACGTGTAATTTGTGATCTTCTCTACGATTTGATCGGTCAGAGATTTTATAGCTTGAGCATCATCTGCGTTGACAAATACGCCGTGATTCTGAATTAGAATGATCTCAGGGTCAGCGTCATTGTGTTTTGTCCTGTATTGAACTAGAGCATTTTGAACCTTTTTCGCAAGAGTATAGCCGGGGTCTGTGTAATCAATCCAGAGAGTGTTGTCACCAAATATTTCTTTAGCTATGCTTTCACCGTTTTTTGCACAAGTTAAGCCGTTTATAAGGCAGGGATGAGTATGTACTATGAATTTGTATTTTATTGATTCGTGAAGCATTGTCTCAACTGATGGTCTCCCTGATTCTTTGTTTGTACGTGCTTCCATCAATTTTTCTTTGACCTGTTCCTCACGTTGCAAAGGTTCTTTGCTATAATTTTCAGAAAGTATCTTACCGACCTTCTCTCGTGACAGCGCAACAAAGTTTTCTCTGGTCATATCAGCGAGGGACGTACCGCTTGCTTTGATATAAAGGGTATCTCCTATCTTTACCGAAGTATTCCCTCCGCCAGCCAAAACGAAATCAGGGTCGCTACCATAATATCTGGACAGCGATACAATGCGATCCAGATCATCTTCCATGTTTTTCCAATCAATTTCTTCCCAGTTATATTTAGATGCCATTTTCCTTTCTCCATTTATTGAGATATACGAGTTTTTCACTTATAGAAATAAAAAGAAGTTAAACACGGAGACACAGAGGCACGGAGAGAACTTAGAAAGTATGAAGGATGAAATTGTAATACTCGTTTCTTCTTTTTCATCCATCATCCTTCTGCCTTCATCTTTTTCTCCGTGCCTCTGTGTCTCCGTGTTTTTTCATGAATTATGACTATTCATCAACTAACTGAAAAACTCGTATGAGATAGATAATACGTTATAACCGCTTCACCGATAGATTCGAGTTTTTCAACTGCCATATCAGTTCTATTGCCGTGAGAATCCATGTATCCAGACAGATTTTTGCCAACAAGATACTGATGCGCCGCAACGACACACGCACCTTGCCAGAACGTCTCTTTTAAGAATTCATCCAGTGCAACTCCGCCACGACATTTTGGAGTCATCGGCTCCATCATTGGTGTATTATGCTCTGTCCCGGCTGTAATCACAATGCCTTTCTTTTTGAAGACGGACACATATTCTCTTAACAGGTTTATATCATTTCTGGTAGGTATAAACTCAGCACAATATATGCCTTTGCTAATCAGATTATCGCATAGGGATTCTGGATTCTTTTCTGCTTCGGTAGGTTCGCCTTTCGTTCCATCAAGAAGAACAGGATAGCATGGAATACCACCCATATCAATCATAATAGATTTAGCTTCTTCCATATCAAGATAGGCATCAGGGCTTTCTTCTACGAATGCGACTTTTCCAGCTTTCAAGAGGTTCGATCTCAGTTCATCTTGTAACAAAACACTGTTTGATACATCTACTTGACTATCTTTTCCGTATATCGCAGTTAAAGCTTTTGACCTATCGTTTAGATCAGTAAAATGCTTCATTAATTCGTATTGTAAAGCCTTTGCAATATGTCTTTCCCTGACCGTTCCATTGGTCATGTTGTCTTTTATATAGTCGTAGCTCAACTGTATTTTAGGCAAAACTTTTTTAAGATGATCATTCAATTTTACTATCATCTGCTGAACTTGTGTTTCAAGGGCTTGAGCAATCTTTGCAAGTGTATTTTGTGTCTTTTTGCTTGCCTGAAGGGGATACCGAAATCCCTTTCCGCAGAAGTATATACGACCGGGATTGTTTGGGTCATTCCATTTTATACCAGCCTTTTGATCTTCAACAGAAAGTGCGATAGTTTCCATTCCATAAGCAGGAAAAATCTTTTTATTTAAACTCTCATTCGTAAATTCATCGTAACCTTTAGTAGTATTAAAATCGCTTATGCCAAGCACTAATACATTCTGTTCACGAGCAAGTCTTACAGCTTCGCTGACATCATTGAATGCAGAAAAAGAGTATGGCGTGTGTATGTGAAGGTTGACAGAACTCGCTTTTTGTTTTGTGCGAGAGCTATACCAAAGCGTGAGTTCATCAAGATCAGGGTATTCATCAAACAAGACTATATCTCCTCATTTTAGTAAGTAATTTTCAGAAATTCGTAACGTTTCCTGAATTGAAAATTGTTGTATGTTCACAAAATATACTTTAGAAATTTAGACTTGTCAATACCCAATTCCAATACGCCAACGTAATCATTTAACGGCAAACAAAAGCTAAATTGATTCGGCAAATATACATGCGCAAGGGGTTCGTATTTTAAAGATTAGAATTTGGAGAGAAACTTAGCGTATTAGGAAAGGGACCTAGAACACAGTAATTCATGCCCCGGAGCCGAATCCGGTCCACAATTACAAACGTAGCGATCTATGGACTGATCATGTTGAGCTAATCTGTCTGCGAATCCTTCCCATATAATTCTCGATTCACGACAGAAAGCGTAAGGTGTCTCATAACTAACTCGCTCAAGCTCGTTTATTATGAATTCATAAACCTTCTTACGATAATCATCTGGAATCTCACAACCAGTAAGATGCCTATTTCCCTGTGATTCTTCCATAATCTTTAGGAATTCTGGGTCTAGCAATGATGGGTCGATCTCTTTGACAATAGCACCATAATCTTTGAACCTGAGCGTTTCAAATGTTATGACGTCAGGACGCACATCAGTAAAAAGTGACTCAATCATTTGTCTATTCTCTGCTTCCCAGTTCCGCACAGGTATGATGGGTGAGAGCCTAAAACGAACGTGATAACCCGCTTCCTGACACTTTTTTGCCGCGTAGATTCGCTCATTCATTGATGCGGTTTTATATTCTATCTCGGTACTTTGTGTTTGCCCACTAAGACTCCAACAGCATACAGTATGCCCTTTATGGTCAATATCCAGCATAAAATCAATGTTGTGGCTTTTTCCGACGTAAACCTCAAGATACTCACGCTGACGTTTTGCAAAGTATTCCACAAGCTGTTTGACACCGCCATATTCAGGCTCAAAGCAAGTGGTGTCCGTGTAATTGTCGTATTGATATAGCGTTTGTCCCGATGTTTTATCTATATAAGTATCAAGGCGATCAACGAAATCTTCAACGTTCATCATGATATTGATGAAGTGACCAAAAAAGCAGTATGCGCAGAGGAAAGGGCATCCGCAGATGGTGTGCAATTTCCATGACGACTGGCATATTATACCAGTTTTCTCACGATATGCCGGCGAACCAGCATCATACCAATCAAATCCTCCATAGCCATTGAACTTATGCCCAGAATTTACAAAAAGCGCAGGGAATTTATGTTTTCGTTCCTCTACAAGTTCAGGAGGATCATCAAACCTGAAGCGATTAAATATGATTATTGGCTTAATTTCAGCTTTTATGCCATGAGACTTAGGAGAGTTTAATCCATTCTTAATAACAATTTCATTAAGTTCAGCATTATCAATATGCTGAATTGTTTTTGAACGAATTTGACTTTCTAATCGTCTTGCTCTCGCACTTGTTAGCGAGTCTTCTTCAATGCCTTCGACAATATAGATTGCAGATGCCTCTATTGGAAACATAATTATCTATTCCTTATAGGAAATGACTCTCTTTCTAATACGACTTTTTCAGTCTGTGTTCATCTGTGGTTAATTTTCTGAATTAAAAAGCTAAATTTAGAGAGACCGCATGCCAGTTGGTAACTTCATCACCATAAAAGGCATAGTCAATATCAAGGAAAATTAGCTTAATTCCTGCGCCGAGAGTCAGGAATCCATCATTACTTCCTACTCTACCAGATAGAGCAAAAATCCCTATTGGTTTCCACGTCAGTTCAAATCCGACTCTTTTTTTTGTATTACCACTGTTCATATCGTCAATGCTTGCAGAAAGTATTGCGTCAACCATCGGAATATCTGGATTTGGTAACTTGGCAAGATTCACAGCGGCAGAGACTCCAGCAAGTCTATTTGGCACATTGTCTTTAATAATGTCGTAGTTGATCTTGCTCAGAATATTATTAAAGGTTAATCCCATTTTGAAAGTATCACTGAGGGAAGCAATAATTCCAGCATTGACACGGTAACCAGACCCATTGGCGATGCTTGAAAGCGGGTCTTCTGGATCAAAAAAGCGTTTTTTGAAGTCATTCGTATTTGAATTGACTAAATCACCAAAATTCATCAAATCGTTCTCATCAGTTAAAAGCCATTGTTCGACCCTCATAGCAGTCAACCCAACAGAAAATGCAACAGGCGTCATTGGGATAGGAAGGTTAATAGCAGAAGCTAATCCATAAGATGTTTCACCCATTATTTTGTAAAAAATGTCATCATCTAATACATTTAGCACAAGGTCTCCCCATTGTAAACCCTTTTTCTGAACCTTAATCTGAGATACTGACCATCCGTGACCCATAACCCCTAATGTGACGCCGTAATTCTTGATGTGAAGCGGGATCATTACACTTACCGGGAACCCGGCGTCAATCCCAACTCTTTCACTGGTCAGCCGTTCTAATCTGTTCATCAGCCTTATTCTCTCATTCTTCAGATTAGGATCATCAATAGGGTTAGAGCTTTTACTTATTCTGTCAATGTCATCTACCACATCATTAATGTCTTTGATCTCATTATAAAAATCCTCAGTTGGGATCAAATGAACTGGTTGAATGTCAATTCTGAGTTTCCGAATAAATGCGAGTCCTGCGGGATTATAATAGAAAGCGTTATTATCGTCTGAAACTGCGCCGAAGGCATTACCCATACCCATAGGTCTAACGCCTCGATACTGAATGTCCCATATACCATCAGATGATGCGATACCAGTTTGGTTAAATGCAGTGGATGAAACGATAATCAGAGCAATTGCGAGAATCAGTTTATATCTGCGCATTTTTTACCTCCCCGGTGAGCTTGTGTAAGTGAATCCCCATTTTTCTGAATCTTGTTGTAACATGGATTCAAATTTATCTATTTGTATGTTAAACTCTTCAAGCCCCTCTTGCAGATCAGGATCATATTGAGCAAAAAAGTCTAAGGCTTTCTCAAAATGCCATAAAGCAGAATTTACATAAGGCGGTCCGTTCACTGAAGAAGATTGCGGTTGGATATTCTTGTCCGTTGGTCTAACAGCCGCATCATTTACTAAGTCAACCGCATCAATGAGCGCCTGACGCTCTTGGGCTGTGAAAGCAATCGGGTATTCAAGAGGGTTCTTCGTAGCATCCAGTTTTGCCTTGACCTCTTTGGATATATCAAACTTGAACCAAGCGTCGGTAGAGATTTTTGGGTCATACTCTATTATAAATGTTGTATTCGGATCATCGGAGATTAACAGTCGTGATATAGCATCAAGAACGTAAGCAAGCCCAAGATAAAAATGCACCATTGCCAGATCGCTTACAGAACCTATTGTCGGCGGGGCAAGTTTAGCTTCCTGGTCGAGTTCTGACAACACGATGTTAAGTTGGGTAATGGCAGACTGAAGATTCTTCTGTTTCTCGACAGTTCCCAATATTTTTAGATCGGGCATCAATTCCTCTGGTTTTGCCAGTTGACTCGGATCATCAAAAGAGATCGGCACACCGGCTGATTTGAGGTTTTGCTCCGCCGATTTCAAAGCGGTATCAGCTTTTAAGGTTGAGCCAGAATTCGTAGTTGTTTCATCTCTTTCTGAGCAACCACATAAAAATGCAAGTACTATCAACGATACCAACAATAAGCTCAATATTCGACTCATGATCTTTTCAGGCAAGAAAACCAACGAGCATGATCTTGTCGTTGGAGAAATTGCCTTTCTCCTTTCTATACTGAATATACCGAAGTGCCTATAAAGCACTCCCCAATCCTCTTGCACTTATCTTTACCCACAAATTTGTGGATATTAAGGAATCAAGTCTTTTCCCTCTTTAGCTAAAACTAATCTTTACCCACAAGTCTATAAACCCTTGTAGATAGAGGATTTATAACCCCCTTTTAGCTAAAAGGGGGAAGGGGGAATTTGATTAATTAAACAAACTATAAATATTAATAAATCTATTCAAAGGTATTTCGGCATATTACCAATAACTCTATTGATATTTTTGAGTATCTATTGAACCAAATGACCCAAAACCTTAATCAAATCTCCCTTTATCCCTCTTTAGCTAAAGAGGGAAAAGACTTGGTTTCCACAATATTTATGATTTGTGGGTAAAGATTAGTTAGCTAAAAGGGGGTTATAAATCCCATATCCACAAGGGTTTACAGACTTATGGGTAAAGATAATATCCTCTTGACAACTCATCCAACATTGCTAAGTTTCAAGCGACTTTTTAATTATTAATTCTCTCAAAATCCTAAAACTAAACTTCTCAGCAAGTTCTTCAAATCTAAAAAGCGCGTATGGTTCCAGATAAGGCTCAAAATTCGGGATAATGTTCTCCTCAAAATCACTCAGGTATTCTTCAAAATCACCCTCGTTTTTAACTATCGGACATTTAATTTCACGGATGATCCAGAAGACTTTTCCGTTATCTACAAGCAAGTCAAACGGAAATAGTCGGCAGTCAATAGGTTTGATGGCGTGAATCCGACAAAGATGATCATCAGTAAGAAACGAGCATGGCAAACAACCGCCATTAAATAATTGCATGTCATCCGGGTAATTCTCACTAATACATTTAAATTCCTTAGGAGTAACAAACAGTCGTGATGCTACTTCATGATTACAGCACGTTGTTTTGCATTCCAGGCACTCCCTCCATAACTGACCCATATAATACCTCATTAAAAGTTTGATTTTTACCAAAATTTTTTACTGTTTAGTCTAAATATCTCATATTGTAGAATACAGCACTATAATGAATTTGTCAACCAATAATTCATTAATCAATAAAACAGGTTCTTGAAAAATTAAAACAAATGTGAGATAATGTAAACATCAAAATATTAGCATCTGTAACTAAAGCAATTCTGTAAGGATTAACCCAAATGATTGAAACTAAATTTACTGCGACACAAGTTGCTGCGCTCGAAAAAATTAAGGTACTTTTTAAAGAATACGCTTTTACTAGAAAACCGTCCTTTCTATACTCCCAAAAAGAAATTCTAAGACTTACGGAAAGAGACCTGAGCAAATTGGACGTTGATTACGTTAGCAAATATCAAATATCAGATGAGATAGTAAAAGAATTGGCGAAGGAAATTTACGATACGCTGATGGAAAAACAAGATTATGATCCTCGAATCGTAAAACCAACGAGCTTTAGTCCCGGCTTTCGCTTGGGACTGGATATAAGATTCATGCGGTGTTCTAACCGCAGATATAATTACTATTGACAATTTACACGCCATTTGATATACTTGTAAGTATGAAAATAAATAAGGCTTTCAAATTCAGAATATATCCCGATGATACACAAAAACAATTCCTAGCTCAGTCTTTTGGTTGTGCTAGATTTATATATAACCGCTTTCTACGTCAACGTATTGACTACTATGCGGAAAATGCTAAAGGATTAACGTATCACAATAACGCCCTTGCTCTTACGCAACTAAAGAAACTGACTGAATTTGAATGGCTTAACGATATAAACTCTCAATCTCTACAATCAGCGCTTCGTAACCTCGATACTGCATATAGCAATTTCTTTAACAAAAAAGCCAAGTTTCCAAACTTCAAAAAGAAATCTAACAAGCAATCATTCAATGTGCCTCAAAACTTTTCTATTCACGATAACATGCTTGATATTCCCAAATGCAAAGGTATCAAAATCAAGTTACACCGTGATATTGAAGGCACTA
>Ga0247841_10003508_pt1 | contig 28841 bp, 29 predicted proteins | sample LaCruzMarch2015__2_FD_192410 | JGI IMG/M metagenome (GOLD analysis project Ga0247841, IMG submission 192410) | Freshwater microbial communities from meromictic Lake La Cruz, Castile-La Mancha, Spain - LaCruzMarch2015_18m | ecosystem: Environmental > Aquatic > Freshwater > Lake | place: Spain... | reverse complement strand
TTTACTTTTCATATTTAAACTAACTCTTTAATTTTACGTTTTTGCTTCCGGCGCTGAAATTTTTTGCCGTGTGCTGCGGTTTACGTCTCATTACGGCTATGTTCCTTACGCTAGGAAGACACAGCCTACACTCGACGTAACTCCTTGCACACTTTTGCCAAAAAATTTCTAATGCGCCTCCAGCAAAAACGTAAAATTTAGTTAAAACATAAATTATTCTAGATCAACCCTCTCCACCCGCTATAACTTTCTCCGCCAAGTTGTACCATTTCTTGTATCTTCTAAAATAATACCTTTTTCTTCTAATTCTACTCTAATACTATCAGCTAAAGTATAATCTTTATTTTTTTTAGCCTGACCCCTTGTTTCTATCTTTTTTTTAATTATTCCCTCACTTATGCCCAAATCATCGAAAAATGTTTTTCCAATTTCAACAGTTAACCTTATACCTAAAATCTCCAATAATTTTATTAGAATAAACTTAGCTTTTTGATGAAGAACCATATTATCTCTATTTTTATTAGCAAAACTTATTAAATCAAAAATAACTGCTAATCCTTGAGGAGTATTAAAATCATCGTCCATTACTTTTTTAAACTTATCTTCCAAAAAATCAATTTCGTCAAAATCTCCAGATTGAGATTCTGAGCCCGAAATATTCTTTTCCACATAAATTAGGATTCTTTTTAATGCTTGCCTTGCTTCCTCAATTTTCTCAACGGTATAATCAACTGGATGAGAATAATGAGTAGCTAAAAATAATAACTTCAATAAATTTGGATCTTTATATTTCTCAATAAAATCTTTTACGGTAATAAAATTACCTAATGATTTTGCCATCTTCTGACCATTAATGGTAAGCAGGCCGTGATGTATCCAGTAACGGGCGAATTTCTTGCCGGCGCCTTCGGATTGAGCAATCTCGTTCTCATGATGAGGAAAAATTAAATCAATTCCACCTCCATGAATATCAAATTCATCTCCTAAGATATCTGAACTCATAACCGAACACTCAATATGCCAACCCGGTCTACCTTTTCCCCAAGGGCTATCCCAGGCAGGCTCTCCTTCTTTAGCGGACTTCCATAAAGCAAAATCAAGCGGGTCTTTCTTTTTTTCTCCAAGAGCAATTCTTGCTCCCGCTTCCATTTTTTCTATCGCCTGGTTAGATAATTTTCCATAACCCTTGGCTTTTTTAATATCAAAATATACATCGCCTTCGGAAACATAGGCACAGCCTCTTTCAATCAACTGCCCGATAAATTTCTGCATTAAAGGATTCTCTTTACTCACATACTCGGTTGCTTTAGGTTCAACATCCGGCTCAAGAATACCTAAGCTCTTCATGTCTTCATGGTAAAGATCAAGATACTTAGTAGAAACATTTTTCACCGCGCTATTTAAATCTTCACCTTTAAACTCTTTTTGCGCTTTATCGATAATTTTATCATCAACATCGGTCACATTTCTAACAAATTTAACCTTGTATTCTCTGTACGTTAGATATCTTCTAATTACGTCAAATATATACGCACTCCGGGCATGCCCAATATGCGGTTGATCATAAACCGTAGGGCCACAAACATACATCTTAATCTTTTTCGGCTCTAGAGGGATAAGCTCTTCTTTTTTTCTTGAAAGGGAGTTATATATAAAAATAGGCATATTGTTAAATCCTAAACCCGAAATCCTAAACTCTAAACAAATCAAAAATCCGAAACCCGAATATTACCCAGAAGTAAGACTTTAAATTCGGATTTATTGTTTCGAGTTTGTTTAGAGTTTCGGGTTTAATGTTTAGAGTTTTATTATTTATTCTTCTCTAGCGTTTCAATTCTATCCTGCAGTTCCTCAATTGTCTGCATAATCGGATCCAATATATGCACATGATCTAAGCTTACATCCATCTTCTTACCATCCTGCTTAGTAATTCTGCCGGGAACACCAACTACCGTAGAGTTTGGCGGAACATCCTTAATTACTACCGCATTTGCTCCGATATAAGAGTTGTCTCCAATAATAATATTACCCAGGACTTTGGCTCCGGCGCCGATTACGACATTATTACCAATCGTAGGATGGCGCTTTCCCTTAACAATCCCGGTACCGCCTAATGTTGAACCCTGATAAAGCAAAACATCATCTCCCACAATCGTCGTCTCTCCAATCACCACCCCTAACCCATGATCAATAAAAAAACGCTTGCCAATTTTGGCCCCCGGATGAATCTCAATACCGGTAAAAAACCTGCCCCCCTGAGATAATAAGCGCGCTAAAAAAAATAATCTTATTTTATACAAAGCATGCGCAATGCGATAATAAACTAAAGCGTGCAACCCGGGATAAAGTAAAATTATCTCTAAGAAACTCTTAGCCGCAGGGTCTCTTTTTTGCGCCGCCCTGATATCAGCATAAAAAAATACAGAAATTAGCATCAACTTAATCACAAAAATCGCTAATAATATAACTAAGATATTAATAAAATAAACCATATTAATCCTCCTTGACTAAAGAAGCTGTCACATAACAAGCAATTGCTTCCAGATGCCCCACAGCGTCGAATCCTTCATTAGTTTTTGCTTTAATGTTTAAAGCATCCTGCCCAATACCGAGAAGCGCGCAAATCTTTTCTTTCATTTGTTTCTTAAAAGGGCTAAGCGTTGGTTCCTGAGCAATAATAATCATATCCAGATTGTTAATTTTATAGCCGCTTTTATCCAGAAGCTCTTTAACCATCTTCAACAACAGGCTGCTGGCAATGCCCTGATATTTTGGATCCGTATCCGGAAAATGTTCCCCAATATCCCCAAGTGCTAAGGCTCCCAGTAAAGCATCACAAAGCGCATGTATCAACGCATCCCCGTCAGAATGCCCCAGGAGGCCTTTAGCGTAAGGAATTTCTACTGCACCTAAAAACAGCCTTCTTCCCTGAACCAAACGGTGAATATCGTAACCTATACCAACTTTATATTGCATCAACGATTCCTTTCGACAATTGCTTGTGCAAACAAAAGGTCTTCTTGAGTTGTAATTTTAATGTTTTCATAACTTCCCGGAACAATCTTTACCTTTTTCCCTAATTTCTCAACCAAAGAAGCATCATCGGTTACATTTCTATTGGAATATTCTTTATATGCCCTAAGGATAAGTTCTTTTTTAAAAACCTGTGGGGTCTGAATCTCCCATAAATTACTTCTATCTAACGTTATATCAACCATGCCCCCAGATTTAATACTTTTAATGGTAGCTTTAACCGGTACCCCTAATATGGCTGCACCGGTTCTTTTTGCTGCTTCGATAACCTCAGTAATAGATTTGCTGTCAATAAACGGCCGCGCAGAATCATGAATTAATACCCAATCGGTATTTGCACTAACTTCTTTGAGGCCATTATATACTGAATCCTGCCTGCGCTTGCCGCCTAAAATAAAACTCTTGATCTTTTTAAAAGAATGGTTTTTTATGGCTTTAACTATTTGCCTCTGATTTTCTGCGTTTAAAACCACAACAATCTCATCTATATCCGGATGTTTATTTAAAATACTCAGAGAATAAATTATAACAGGCCTTCTGCCTATTTTCACTAAAGGCTTAGGCACATCAGCTTTTAAGCGCAGTCCCTGCCCGGCTGCCACAATAATTGCACTAAGCATTATTTCTCAACTTTGGTAAAAATCATTCTACCGGCTTGAGTTTGCAAAACTGAAGTTACCACGACTTTAACATCTTGGCCAATTAGCCGTCGCGCATCCTCAACCACTACCATCGTACCATCATCTAAATAACCAATTGCCTGATTATACTCTTTACCTTCCTTGACCAACTTGATATGCATTTCTTCGCCAGAAAAAACTACCGGCTTAAGGGCATTGGCCAGTTCATTGATATTCAAAACTTTGATCCCCTGAATACTGGCTACCCGATTTAAATTAAAATCAACAGTAAGAATTTTGGCCTCCAGCAGCTTAGCTAATAAAACTAATTTTGCATCCACTTCTGAGGTCTCAGTAAAATCCTGCTCATGTATCGTAATATCCATCTCCGGTTCATTTTGGATAGTATTAAGTATCTCTAAACCCCGCCTGCCTCTTTGGCGTTTAATCGGATCAGTAGAATCAGCAATCTGCTGTAATTCTCTAAGTACAAATTTGGGAATAATCACCTTTCCCCCTAAAAAACGTGTTTTACAAATATCTACAATTCTTCCGTCAATAATCACACTAGTATCCAAAAGAACTACATCCAGCGACTGGTCCTGCCGGCGCAAGCGCACATAAGGGATAATAATATTAAATTCGTCTTTCCCGCGTAAAGCCATAACCATACCCAGATAACAAAAAATCAAAGTTAACCCCACCCTGACCTTAGAAAGCATATTAGCATCTATAGGAGCAAGACTAAAAGCATCCCCCACCAGCTTGGCCATAATCAGGCCCAGGATTAAACCAAACACCGCGCTAGATAAACCGCTTACCGAAACTTTACGCAAGCCTGCTTCGATAAGAATCATGATTATCGCTGCCAGAGCTCCAATAGCTATGCCGATAAAACCGCCACCTCCCGGAACCGCCTGATAGCCTATAAATATGCTACCTAAGACAAATAAAATCCGCGCTAATAATAAATTCATTTTCTTGCCTCCCCCTGCTGCTTAATTGGCGCTCCTAAGATAATATCTAAAGCTTCCTTTAAAGTAGAAACAGCAATAATCTCCATATCTGATTTTTTAAATTTAAGATTCTTAATGCTATTTTTTGGTAATATGCAATACTTAAAACCTAACTTCTCTGCTTCATTTATGCGCGTAAGCACCGCTGAGATACTTCTGATTTCACCGCTTAAACCCACCTCACCTAAGACTATGGCCTTAGGCAACACCAGCTGATCCCGAAAACTAGAAGCAATCACTGCGCACACTGCTAAATCCGCTGCCGGGTCTTCAATCTTTATGCCTCCGGTAACATTAATAAATATATCTTCTGCCTCCAAGGCCAAACCCATACGCTTCTCAAGAACCGCCACTAATAAAGAAAGCCGATTAAAATCAAAACCTTGCGCCCGACGCCGGGCATAACCAAAACTACTTCTGGAAACCAACGATTGAATCTCTACCAGAAGAGGACGCGTTCCTTCCAGAATCGAAGTTACGATGGTGCCGGAAACATTGCTCGGCCGTTCAGAAAGAAAAATCTCCGAAGGATTCTTTACTTCTACTAAGCCAACCGGTGCCATTTCAAATACCCCGATTTCATTGGTAGAACCAAACCTATTTTTTACTGCCCGTAATATTCTATAGATCGCGAAACGATCACCTTCAAAATACAGTACCGTATCCACGATATGTTCTAAAACTCGCGGACCAGCCAAGGTACCTTCTTTGGTAACATGGCCAATAATAAAAATGGAGGTCTCGGTAGTTTTGGCTAACTGCGTAAGGGCTCCGGCGCATTCTCTTACCTGACTGACACTGCCAGGAGAAGAACTAATCCCAGGATCAAAAATTACCTGGATAGAATCAATCACTACTACCTGAGGCTTTAATTTTCTTATATATTCAATAATTAAAGATAAGTCTGTCTGATTAACGATATATAAATTATCGGATCCTGACTCACCTAAACGCTTTGCGCGTAACTTAGTTTGGGCTACGGATTCTTCGCCGCTGACATAAAGCACGCCGATTCCCTGCTTAGTCAAATGATTTGAGACCTGCAAAGATATAGTAGACTTGCCCACTCCGGGATCCCCGCCGATCAAAATTACCGACCCCTTGACAATCCCCCCGCCTAAAACCCGGTCCAGCTCGACAATATTGGTTTTTAACCTGTCTTGGTCCCTGGCCACGACATCCTTTAAAAGAACTGGACCATCTTTATACAAACTAACCCTCTCTTTAGAACCGGAAGAAACAGGCGTATAGTCTTCTTCACTAAAAGTGTTCCAACTGTTACAATCCGGGCAGCGGCCTAACCATTTAGGAGACTGATAACCACAGCCTGAACAGCTAAAAACCGACCTCGTTTTCATTCCGCACCTTTCCGCCACGTGGCGGATACTTGCGCAATACCGCTTAGCGCAAGGTACATTATTTCTTTTCTTTAGTTTTAATTAACAACTTCCAGGGATTTTTACGCACATCAGTGACTAAGGCTTCTAATTCCTTATAAATCGTATCATCATAAATAAGCTTGCCTAATGTTCCTTCTTTATTCCTAATCTGAGCAATCCCATCATCCAAATTATGCATTATACTTTCAGCCCTATTGAATATCGCATGTATTGGTAAGGGATCAACACCAACCATGGATCCATTATTTTTAACAAAGTTAGCATAATCTTTCCCCGGCATTATCTCAATATACTTTTCTCCCAACAACCCCAAAGTATTCACCCAGACAGAAGAATCGGCAGGAATTTTAATAACATCTTTAACCCAAACCTCCAGGCGTACATTTGAACGATTTTCCCGGGGAACAAACTCCAATTTAATCTTTTTCACCTCTCCCACATCCACTCCGGCAAAACGCACCGGCGCCCCGATCTTTACTCCATTAATAAAATTAAAATTAAGATTAATCCGATAACCTGAACTCCAGGTCTTCATTCCACCGATCGATAATATAAAAATAACTAAAACCAACAGACCGATAAAAACAAAAATACCAACTTTTAGTTCTAATTTAGTTTTGCCAAAAATCATTTCTCGCCTCCATTTATTTAAAAGTATCTGCTGCTTCGGTTATCGGTCCTTTAGAAAGTCCGTTAATAAACTGGTGAACCACCGGATCATGCGTCTCCTGGATCTGCTCAGGAGTACCTTCCAAAATTATTCTTCCTTTATACATCATGGCAATTTTATCGGCAATGTGATAGGCGCTTTTCATATCATGAGTAACCACCAAAGAGGTAACTTTTAATTTATCATGTAATGAACGGATAAGCTCATTAATACTATCGGCAGTTATCGGATCAACTCCCGTAGTCGGTTCATCGTAAAGAATAATCTCAGGCTTGATACAAATTGCCCGCGCTAAAGCTACACGCTTCTTCATCCCCCCACTTAATTCTGACGGCATAAGATTACCAATGCCACCTAAGTCGACTAAAAATAAAGACTCCTCAACACGCCTAAAGATCTCTTTTTTGCTTATCTGGGTATGCTCCAGCAAACTAAAACCAACATTTTCACTCACATCCATTGAATCAAAAAGAGCTCCTCCCTGAAAAACCATGCTGATTTTCGCACGCAAAGCAACTAATTCTAACTCTTTTAAACCAGCGACATCCTTACCTTCAACTAAGACTTTACCGCTATCCGGTATCAATAAACCAACGATATGTTTAAGTAAAACCGATTTACCGCAACCGCTCCTACCGATAATTACGCAGGTTTGGCCGGTTTGCACATTTAAACTCAATTCATCCAAAACTAAGTTATTATTAAATTTTTTACTTAATTTTTGTATCTCAATCATATTTTTAAGGAAAGATGAAATAAAATAAAGCCGTGAACAAACAATCCGCGGCAATAATCATCAAAAAACTAAAAACTACTGAACGTGTAGTGGCTCGGCCTACCCCCACTGCTCCGCCTTGGACATTAAAACCTTCATAGCAGCTTACTAAAGAAATCACCATGCCAAAAATCCAAGCTTTAAATAATCCAGTAAATAAATCTTTATAAAGCAGAGAAGAAAAAGTCATATTCATATACATATTGCTGGTAATCCCCAATTTTAATACACAGATAAGATAGCTACCGAAGATACCGATAATATTGGCGTACAAGGTAAGTAAAGGTAACATGATACTGAGAGCTACAAAACGCGGCACGACCAGATACTTTACAGGATTAGTAGCCAAGGTTTCTAAGGCATCGATCTGCTCAGTAACCTGCATCGAACCTAACTCTGCGGTATTCGCCGCCCCGACTCTTCCGGCAACGATCAAAGCTGTAATTACCGGGCCTAATTCACGCACGATCGCTAAAGCTACTAAACTAGCGATATACATCTCTGAACCGATGCGCTGCATAAAATAACCAAACTGCAGCGCAAAAATAAAACCAATAAACAAAGATACTACCGAAACTATCGGCAAGCTGTCATAACCGGCTTTCTTAGACTGCTCAATAATATGATTAAACTTATAGGGTAACTTAAATGTTTGATACAACGTCTGCATCGAAAGACTGGCTAAACCGCCGAAAAAATATATAAAAGAAAGTATCTTGCGGCCCAGGTCTATAAAAAATAGAGTAAACATTATTCAAAAATAAGCTCTTCGTTCTTACGCGTTACCTTAATCAAAGAGCCCTCCTTATATTTCTTGGAAATAATCTCATTGGCCAATGAATCTTCCAGGAATCTTTGAATAGTTCTTTTTAAGGGTCGAGCGCCAAAAACCGGGTCAAATCCTTTTTCAACCAAAAGCTCCTTAGCCTCTTGGCTGACCTCCAGAAAAATCTTTTGCTCCTTTAAACGCTGGATCACATAACCAATTTCAATATCAATAATTTTTATCAGATTCTCCCTGATTAATTGCCTAAAAACAATAATATCATCGATACGATTTAAAAACTCCGGTTTAAAGGCATGCTTAACAGCTTCTAATAATTTATCTTTCATCTCCTGATAAGTACCCTCTTCTTTTTGAGACTTAAATCCCAGTGAACCGGTCTTGCGGATCAATTCTGCGCCAACATTAGAGGTCATAATAATAATCGTATTCTTAAAGTTCACCTTACGGCCAAAACTATCGGTAAGTCGGCCTTCTTCAAAGACCTGTAGCAATAAATTAAAAACATCCGGATGCGCTTTTTCAATCTCATCCAGAAGTATAACCGCATAAGGTCTGCGGCGTACACGCTCGGTAAGTTGGCCGCCCTCTTCATACCCCACATATCCCGGAGGAGCGCCAATCAATCGCGAAACATTGAACTTCTCCATATACTCTGACATATCCAGCTGCAGCAATGCCTCTTCGTCGCCAAACATAAACTCCGCCAGCGCCCTGGCCAGCAAGGTTTTGCCTACACCAGTTGGGCCCAAAAATATAAATGAACCTATAGGCCGTTTAGGATCTTTAATTCCGGCCCGCGATCGCCTCACCGCATGAGCGATGGCTTCTATCGCTTCATTCTGCCCTACCACACGCTTATGCAACTCCTCTTCAATCTTAAGCAGTTTCTCACTTTCCTTTTCTTCTAATCTAAAAACAGGAATCCCCGTCCACTGCGCTAAAATTTTAGCAATATCCTCAGCGGTTACCTCCGGCCGCATTTTATCTTTGGCCTGACTCCACTCTTTATTTAACCGTTCTAACTCGCCACGCACTGTACGCTCCTGATCCCTTAAAGAAGCAGCTTTTTCAAAATCCTGACTCTTAATAAAAGCTTCTTTTTCTTTTCTTAAAGACTCAACATTAGCCTCGATACTCTTAATATTTTCCGGAACAATCAGAACATTTAAACGGCTCCGGGAACCGGCTTCATCAATCAAATCAATCGCTTTATCCGGCATAAATCTTCCGGTGATATAGCGATCGCTTAATACTGCCGCCGCCTCTAACGCTTCATCTTTAAAAGTAACCCGATGGTGCGCTTCGTATCTATCGCGCAGGCCTTTTAAAATTTTAATGGTCTGCTCGACCGTAGGCGGTTCCACCATAATCGTCTGGAAACGACGCTCTAAAGCCGCGTCCTTCTCGATATGTTTACGGTATTCATTGATGGTCGTCGCCCCAATACATTGCATCTCCCCCCGGGAGAGTGCAGGTTTCATAATATTGGAGGCATCAATGGCGCCTTCGGCAGCACCCGCACCCACTAAGGTATGTAACTCATCAATGAAAATAATTACATCTTGAGAACGCTTAATTTCTTCCATGATCGCTTTAATTCTTTCCTCAAACTGACCACGGTATTTAGTCCCGGCAACCATCAAAGCTAAATCTAGAACCACAATCCTTTTGCCTCTTAAAACTTCTGGGATATTGCCGGCAATAATTAACTGCGCCAATCCTTCGACAATGGCAGTTTTACCTACTCCGGCTTCCCCTAGAAGCACCGGATTATTTTTAGTACGCCGGCTTAAGATCTGAACTACCCGCTCAATCTCCTGCGTGCGATCAATCACCGGATCCAATTTATTTTCACGGGCCAACGCCGTAAGATCCCGCCCAAAAGCATCTAAGGCAGGAGTTTTAGATTTTGTTGTTTGCGTGCCTTGCGGACTCATCCCCGGCAAAGCTGAACCCAAGAGACTCATCACCTCGTTACGTACAGAATTTAAATCCATGCCCAAATTTAATAATACCTGCGAAGCAATACCTTCCCCTTCGCGAATAAGCCCAAGCAAAAGATGCTCCGTACCAATATAATTATGCCCTAAGGAACGCGCTTCCTCGGCTGCTAACTCTAAAGCTTTTTTGGCACGAGGGGTAAAAGGAATGTCCCCGATAATCTGAGTAGCTGGCCCCGGCTGTACTAATTTTTCAATCTCCAGTCTGATATTTTCAAGTGAAACATCCAGCTTCTGCAATACCGCAGCCGCCACTCCTTCTCCTTCCCGAATTAACCCCAAGAGTATATGCTCAGTACCGATATAATCATGATTAAAACGCCTAGCTTCTTCCTTAGCTAAAATAATTACTTTTCTTGCCCTCTCCGTAAAACGATTAAACATATCCGCTCCTCTAAATTATAATAAGTTAAGTTTCTTACGAATTAATTCCGCTCTTTTTAAATCCCGCTGATCCGAAGAAAGTTTTACATTCTCCAGCTTTTGTAAATGCGCCGGCTGGGTAATAATAAAAAGTTCATTGATTGTACGGCGGTCAATATCCTTGATCATACCCAGGTCACTTCCTAATCTAACCATTGAGAGCAATTCAATCGTCTCCTGGCTACTGATAATCCGGGCGCTTTTTAAAATACCCAGGGAACGATTAATTCTATCTTCTAAGACCTCTTTGCTTTTAGTCAACATAATCTCCCTGGCTTGTGTCTCTTGTTCAATAATCTGCCTAATTAAGCCATTAATATTATCGATAATCTCTTTCTCGCTGTGGCCTAAAGAAACCTGATTAGAAATCTGAAAAAAATTACCGCTGGCTTGTGTTCCTTCGCCGTAAAGTCCACGCGTAGTAAAACTCAACTTAGCAATAGCGGCTAATACCCGCTCAATCTGCCGGCTCATCACCAATGCCGGTAAATGCAGCATCACTGAACCGCGCATACCGGTGCCAGTATTAGTCGGACAAGCGGTAAGATAACCGAAATCATCCAAATACGCATAATCCAAAAGCTTAGCTAAACAATCATCAATACCATTGATAATCTCCCAGGCCTCGAAAAGATTAAACCCTGACTGCATAAGTTGAATACGTAAATGATCCTCTTCATTGATCATTACAGCGATATTTTCTTCATCATTAACCAACACCGCTTTCTGCTCGGTTTTCTGAGTATGCTCAATAGACATTAGATGTCTTTCCACTAAAAGCTGCTTATCAATGCTATCTAAGTTTGACAAAACAAAAAGCGTAGAGTTCTTAAGTAATTCCACTTTTTCCATTGCCTGGCTACTCTTTTCCAAAACCGCATTTAACTGCGCCTTAGATGCCCAATGCGGAAAAGGAAATTTATTGAGATTTCTGGCCAGACGTATTCTACTAGAGATTACCACATCCGAATTCGGCCCTGTACCCTTAAGCCATTCACTGGTATGATTAATTAAATCATTAATCTGCATTATTCTTCTCTTCCTTCTTAGCTTCCATTCCTTTTATCTGATCACGCAGGCGCGCTGCCTCTTCAAAAGCCTCTTGCTGAATAGCTTTTTGCAATTGGTTTTTTAATTCCGGCAAATCGGTTTTCTTTTTATAAAGCTTGGTGGCAACTTTTGTCTTAGCCGGATTTTTACCAATATGCTGATTTGAACCGTGTATACGTTTTAACAAAGGTGCTAAGTATTTACGAAAAATATTGTAACACTCCCCGCAACCCAGCCGGCCGATCTTCTTAAAATCCGCGTAGGCTAAGCCGCAGCTGGGGCATTTAATCGTCACTACCTCTTCTTCGTTACTGGAAGGCTTCTCGAAATCCGCCATACCCGCCAACAGATCACTTAAACCAAACTGCTGCTCCATGGCCGCGCTCTTATGCCTGGCGCAATCTTCACATAAATGCAGTTCATTCATCTGCTCATCAATGATCTCCGTCAAATGCACAGTAGCCGGATTTTTACCGCAAACATCGCAAAGCATCTTAATACCTTACTCCATTTTTAACGGTAAGCTGTTTAAATTTCTTCATCAAGTTCAAGGTAAGTTTACCCGGTTTACCCTGGCCAATAACTCGGCCATCCACCTTGACCACGGGAATAACCTCAGCGGCAGTGCCGGTAAGAAAACACTCATCCGAAATATAAACTTCGTGACGCGTAATTACATGTTCATGCGCGGCAATCCTATACTTACGAGCAATCTCCAGAATAGAATCACGGGTAATTCCACGTAAGGTCCCCATGCACTGCGGAGGAGTATAAAGATGCCCATTTTTTACCACAAAAATATTATCTCCGGTACACTCCGCCACATACCCTAAAGAATCCAACATAATCGCTTCATCGCACCCGGCATTGCCTGCCTCAATTTTAGCCAATATATTATTTAAATAATTCAAAGACTTAATCTGAGGATTAAGCGCCTCCGGTAAATTACGCACCGTAGGCACAGTAACAATCACCAGGCCCTTACGATAAAGTTCTTGTGGATACAAAGCAATTTTATCCGCAATAATAATTGTTGTTGCGCCCTGATTACATTTTCGCGGATCAAGTCCCAAATCCCCTACTCCCCGAGTAACTATCAGACGGATATAAGCATCATCTAATTTATTGGCCTTCAGCGTTGCCAAAGTTGCCTTGGTTAGCTGTTCTTTAGTCAGAGGAATCTTCAACATAATGCTCTGGGCAGATTCAAAAAGCCGGTCAATATGTTCATTTAATTTAAACACCCGGCGATTATAGGAACGGATCCCTTCAAAAACTCCGTCGCCATAAAGCAGACCATGATCAAACACTGAAACTTTAGCGCTATCCTTATCATAGAATTTTCCGTTAATATAGATTTTCATAATTCCCTCCGTTTTAAAACATGAGAATCCCGGGGACGGTTCTCTTAAGAGAACCGTCCCCGTGTTTTTCGCTAATTTAAAAGCACCCCATCCTTCAAATGAATAATTCTTCCGGCGCCACAAGCAATGTCCTGATCATGAGTAACCATAACAATGGTAATCTTCTGACTTTGATTAAGCTCAATTAAAAGTTGCAATATTTTTTTACCGTTTTCCGAATCCAAATTACCAGTGGGTTCATCGCAAAGCAAAAGCTGTGGATGATTAATCAAAGCCCGGGCAAGTGCCACCCTTTGTTGTTCTCCCCCGCTTAAAGCGCCCGGCCGGTGTTTAAGCCGGGAGGATAGTCCTAATCTTTCTAAAAGTTCAAAAGCCACCCCTAAGCTCTTCTTTCTTTCCCACCAGGATTTTAAAATTCCAGGTAATAAAACATTTTCCAAAGCATTTAATTCCGGTAATAGATGAAAAAACTGAAAAACAAATCCTACTTGTTGATTGCGAAAATTAGAGCGCGCATTTTCATCTAAGGTATAGATATCCTCTCCCTGAAAATAAACCTCACCCGTTGTCGGATTATCCAAACCCCCTAAAATATGCAAGAGAGTTGATTTGCCTGCTCCCGAAGGACCTTGAATCACTAAAAATTCCCCTTGAGCAACGGTAAAATTTATATCCCTTAATACCTCCAGGCTGCTTAAATTATCGCGGTAGCTTTTACCGATTCCGCTGACCCGGACGATCTCCTTATTCATGCCTGACCGCCTCGCTGGGGATTATCCGGCTGGCATAATATGCCGGATAGATACTGGCCGCTAAAGTTATAACTAAAGCAGAAATTACAATAATACTTATATCCCCAATATTGATATTTACCGGAATACGATCGAAATAATAAATATCTTTTGGGATCAGGCTTCTGCCGATAAGCCCGGATATAAGGTCCACTACTTTATCTAACGAGAGTGCTAAGCCTACCCCCGAAGTAAATCCTAAAAGAATACCGGTAATGCCGATAGCCATGCCTTGAAAGATAAAGATCTGCAAAATACTTTTAGTCTTAGCGCCCACCGAACGTAAGATGCCGATATCTTTAATCCGGCTCATTACCGACATAATTAAGGTGCTTACAATCCCAAATGCCGCAACCACCGTGGTCATGGTCACCACGATAAACATAATGACCTTTTCAAGTTTTAAAGCTTCGAGAAAATTTTTATTCGCATCTATCCAGGTACGCACCTGATAAGAACCAAACCCCGTTAAATCCCGATATAACTTTTCCTTAATATTCTCAACTTTATAAATATCCCCAACACGAACGGCAACACCGCTTACAACGGCAGGCATTTTGTAAAAATCCTGCGCCCCTTTAATACTCATCAAAACTAAACTGGAATCATATAAGTACATTCCGCTATTAAAAATTCCTTTAACCAAAAAATCGGTTTTGCCTAAAGTAACCGGAGAAATCAGGCTTAAGGTTCCTCCCTCCTCCAAGCCCAAGCGCAAAGCTAATTCGCTGCCTAAAGCCACCTCATTACCCATCAAGTCATAACTGCCTACTTTCAGATATTCATTAATCTTTGATGTTTGTGCCTGTAACTTAGGATCAATACCGCGCACCTGGATTCCAAAAATCGATTTCCCGGCCTTGACCAAAGCCTGACCGTCAATAAAAGGAGATGCACCTTTTACATAAGAAAAAGTTTTTAATTTGTCAATTACCCCAGACGGATCTTTTGCGCCGTTATAAAATTCCAGCGATAGATGAGCATTGGTACCCACCATTTTATCCTCGAGGAACCGATCAAATCCGCTCATCACCGAGATCACCACGATTAAAACCATTACCCCGATGGCAATCCCGACTATAGAAATTAACGCGGTAATTGAGATGATTTTTTCTTTTTTACCCGCCCTCAGGTATCTTTGGCTAAGCCATAATTCTGAAAGCATATCAGCTCTTTTCCTCTTCTTGTTCTTGTGAACGTAAAAGAGGGAATAAAATCACGTCCCTGATTGATGGTTGATCCGTAAGCAACATCACCAATCGGTCAATACCGATACCTAAACCTCCGGCCGGAGGCATACCATGCTCTAAAGCCAAAAGATACTCTTCATCTACATTCTTCTTTTCCTCAGAATTAAGGTCCTTAATTTCTTCTTGGAAACGCCGGCGTTGTTCCAAAGGATCATTTAACTCGGAATAAGCATTGGCAACTTCCATCCCTGCCAGATAAAGTTCAAACCTCTCAGAAATCAAAGGGTTATCTTTTTTAGTCTTAGCCAAGGGGCAAAGACTGGTAAAATAATCCGTAATAAATGTCGGATTCGTCTGCAAATCCTGCTCCAGCGCATCTTCCACAATCTTATTTATCTGAGAACGGCTCAAGCGGTTTTTATCCTTAGCTAAACCCTTAGCCTGCAATTTATTCAGCATTACCAACGCTTCATCAAGCGGCTCTATGCCAAATTTATCTTTAACCAATCCGGCAAATGATTGTCTATTCCAAGGAGTTTTAAGATCAATAGTCTTGCCCTGATAAAACAACTCCTCTTTTCCTAAAACCTCTCTGGCAATATGACAAATTAAATCCTGCGTTAAATTAATCATATCCTCATAATCGGCATAAGCCTGATAAACTTCCAACATGGTAAACTCCGGATTATGCCGCGTAGATACACCTTCATTACGGAAAGAACGATTAATTTCATAGACCCGGTCCAAGCCGCCTACTAAGAGACGTTTTAAGTAGAGCTCCGGGGCAATCCTCAAATACAGATCCATACTATATTCATTATGGAAAGTCTTAAAAGGCCGGCCTGCCGCGCCCCCGGCAATATCATGCATCATGGGAGTTTCCACTTCTAAAAATCCCCTGGTGTCTAAGAAACTGCGAATAGCCTGGATAATCTTAGCGCGCAATAAAAATACTTTTTTTACATCTTCGTTAGTAAGCAGGTCCAAATAACGCTGCCGATAACGCAACTCTACATCCTTTAAGCCATGCCATTTCTCAGGCAGCGGCCGTAAAGCCTTAGCAAGTACCGTAAAATCCAGGACCTTTACTGTAAATTCTCCGGTATGTGTCTTAAAAAGCTCTCCATTAACGCTTAAGATATCAGCAATATCCAACTGCTCAAGCAATGCAGCCTTCTCTTGGCCTACAATATCCCGCTTAATATAAAGCTGGATCTTACCGGTGGTATCCCTAAGATCCATAAAATTGACTTTACCATGAGCCCGATTAGCCATTACCCTGCCGCAGAGAGTAACTTTTTTACCTTCTTGGAAGCTACCCAAAGCTTCTCCAATCATGATATGGGCAGGCACATTTGCCGGGTACAAAACCACGTTTTTGCTCCCCAATGCTTCTAATTTAGCAATTCTCTGTTGTACAATCTCATTTATGTCCATAGTTTAGTAATTATATAGTATATTTAGGGTTATGTCAAAAGAAAATGGGAGGGTAAAAGCTAAACCTTTCTTGGGATAATGGATCCTGTCTTGGGTATTTTCTTGCGCATTACGCGCTGCGAAAACACCCAAGCCACCCATTATCTAATACAATTCAGCTTTTACTAGAGGAAAATTAGTAAGGTTCGCCACCCGCTAAGAGCTTTACTATTTAGTAAGATTTCCGGTTTTTGCTGGAGGCGCATTAGAAATTTTTCGGCACTTCGACTGTGCTCAGTGCCGATGGTGAGTGTAATCGAACCATCGGCAACGGTGTGCAAGGAATTACGTCGAGCGTAGGTTATGTCTTTCTAGCGTAAGGATCATAGCCGTAGCGAGACGTAAGCCGCCGCACACGGCGAAAAATTTCAGCTCCGGAAACAAAAACCGGAAAGCTTACGCTAGCTAAACTATAATTTTTAAGCTCTTTTTAAGCCTGATGTTCTGACAGTTTCTTGATACGCTTAAGCATGTTAGGATGGGTACTTAAAAGTTCAAGCATCTTATCTCCAAAATTTAAGCGTATATTTGATTTTCTAAGTAACTCCAGTTCAGAGGCATCAATAATACCATTTTTGTCCAAATCCAATTGTGATAATTCCAATACTTCCTTGCGGCCCCGAGATGGATCATTGATAAAAAAAGCTTTTAATCCTTCCACCTGCTTTAAGTCTTCTTTATTCAATTTAGCTGATCCATAAGCCAACTTATACAAACTGGAAGCTAAGGCCTTAGGTTGGTTTCCTAGAAGCACTGAACCCCGGTCCGCAAAATACTCCCGAATACGTGAAGCATAAAGTACTAAAAGATTAGTTATAAAATAGAATAAAAAAGCTGCCAGGCCAATTAACACAGTATTGCCGCCTCGCTCATCCCGCCGGCGACCCAAGAATAAAAACTGCCAGGCAATCCGATACATAACCATCGGGATAACGGAAAGTAAGGTAATTGTAAGCACGTCGTGGTTTTTCAAATGGCTTAATTCATGGCCAAGCACCGCCTTTAATTCCTCTTCATTAAGTAAATTCAAAATCCCGCTAGTTACACAAACCCGGCCGTCTTTGAGGCTACGGCCAAAAGCAAAAGCATTAGGAATAGCGATCTGGGCAATGCCAATTCTGGGCATCGGAATATTGGCGCGCACGCTTAAACTTTCCACCATCTGAAACAAACGAGGATTCTCTTCTCTTTTAATATATTTTACCCGCATACTCCATTCAACAATCTTAGGCCCCAACATATATTGGATAATCATCATCACCAAAGAAATAATCAGATAGAAACTAAAACCACCTACATGCAAAAAACTACTACCCACGATAACGATTAAAGCATAAATGATCCCAAAAAGAAGAGTTACTAATAACCACATCCTTAACTGTAATGACCACATCTGTTTAATCCTCCTTTACGACTTGCGCTTTAATTGTAAATTTTATTATTGCCAGATCCGCATTATCGGTATTTACATATATAAATTGCGTAACCGGCCCCGAGTACCCCTTTGAATTAAAAGTTACTTTAATGGCTGTGCTTTCCTGTGGCAATAAAGACTTCTTACCTGACTCTGAAGCAGTGCACCCACAAGAAGTATGTATATTATTTATTTCCAAGATATCATTAGTCTCATTCTTAAATACAAAATCATGTTTTAATATCACTCCCCGCTTAACCTGGCCAAAATCCCACTCATTCGGATCGACAGGGCCGACTTTTACTTTTTCCGCATAACTAAACTGAAGTATAAAAAAACTTAATAAAAATACAATTACCCCTTTACGCATCAAGCCCTCCAAAGTAAGTATACCCCTAAGCCAAAAAATAAAATAACCATCAAAATTTTAATTACCCCCAGATGTTTCTTTAAAAAACCGGAGAATTGCTGGCTATTGGTGCCCAGAAGTGCTAATACAAAAATCACAATCAACGGCACGATAAACATTATATTATACAAAAGAAGATATCCTAAGGCAGTAAGTTTAAGCGTTGTGGATTTCAAAACAAAAGATATCGTCGGTAAATACACCTGTCCGGTACAAACCGCCTCTAAGAGCGAGACTAAAAATCCGGTAACCAGAGCGCTAAATACAAGCCTACCTAAAGCGGGTTTTGAATTTTGCTGTTTTTCCTGAAGGCTTTTGCGATAAAAAAACCCTACCACTTTATGAATACGTTCTTTGATCGGCTTAGGCAGTTGCAGAATCAACTCATCGGTAGAACCTGTCTTTTTAAATATTATAAAATCATAAATTGCAAAAACTCCGAACATTATACTTAAAATTCCGATAATTATATTCAATAAATGTGTAACTACCCAAAACCCCGTAAACGTATAGAAGAAATTAAAAATCCCCAGGCCAATACCTAAATAAGTCAGGAATACCGCTAAAATAAATGTCAACCCGATTAAAACAAGCTCTCTTTTACGGTATCCCTGCAAAGCAAGAAAAGTGATAAAAAATACAATAACCGTAAAAGCGCAAGGATTAATCCCGTCGCTAAGGCCGGCAAAAACAACTGCCGCCGGAACAAAAGTTTTAAAATAGGACACCAAATCCACCGGATTAAATCCTAAGACTGAATTTCTTTTTGCCCCAACAATAATAAAATTTCGCAGGTTATCCCGAAGCTGGCCCTCAGCTGTCAGAAACTTGCCCCCCAGATAAAAAAGCGGTACCTGAAATTTAAGCCCTTCAGGGTTTCCCTGTAATAAACCCAAAAGCATCTTATAATTATCTACTTGGCTAATATCGCGATATTCAAAGATGATTTTATCCTTAAATTCTTTCTCGATTCCCGGCATTACCTCCTGTTTCACCTGAATACACTGATGACAACTGGGTGAATGAAAGATAATAAGCTTGGCCAATTCAGGGTTATCAGCAGCTTGAGTTTTTACAGGTAAAACCAAAATCAGTAATAAAAAAACTAAAAAATATCGAATTATTTTACTCATAATATTGTCCTTATTCTCTACTACGCCTACCCCCCAAGGGAGAAATTTAACTTTATAAAAGATTAAAAGTTAAATATAGCACATTAATTTTGGCAATCAACGAAAATCTTCCCCGCCAAAATAATTGTATAATTACTCTTTATATGTTAACATAAACTATGTTTTTGAAAATAAAAATCAGGATCAAAGAAGAGCTGAATGCCTACGTTCAGTCAATAACCAAATTATACTCCCTAAACAAGCTTTCTCCTATTCTTTTTAAAAGCATAAAAGAGTTTATCTTGCGTGATGGTAAAAGAATAAGGCCGATTTTATTCTGTATTGGCTATTCCGGGTTCTCCAAAAAAATTGCTGCCGGCCTTTACCGCAGTGCTTTATCCTTAGAGCTTCTGCATGATTTCATGCTAGTCCACGATGACATTATCGATAAATCCGATACGCGTCGCGGTAAACCTTCTATGCATGCCTTGCTAACGAGATATCTTTCCGGAAATAAAAAAGCTAAATTCAGTGGAGAAGACCTGGCTATAGTTGTCGGAGATGTCATATACGCCATGGCCCTGGATACATTTTTAGCAGTTAAAGAAAATGCGCATCGCAAAGAGGATGCCCTAAGAAAGCTCATTTCAGCAACCTTATATACAGGAAGTGGTGAATTTATTGAATTACTGTTGGGAATTAAACCCATAGAAAAAGTTACCCAAAAAGATATTTATAAGATTTATGATTACAAAACCGCAAATTACACTTTTGCTTCTCCCCTTACCATAGGGGCTACTCTTGCCGGAGCAAAAACAAACCAGATTAAAAAACTATATTCTTACGGCATGCTCCTTGGCAGGGCCTTTCAGATTAAAGATGATATTATCGGAACATTCGGAACAGTTAAAGAAATCGGTAAATCTAATCTCACCGATATTAAAGAAGCCAAAAGAACTTTACTGGTATGGTATGCCTTTAACCACGCCAGTAAAAAAGACAGGCTGCTGATTAAAAGAATCATGGAAAACAAGTTCTCCAAAAATGCTGTGCTGATCAAAATGCGCTCGATCATTACCGATACCGGCTCCTTGGCTTACGCGCAAGAGCAGATAAAGTATCTCTACACCCAAGCGCTAGATCAAATCCAAGGTTTAGATATGGATCAAAAATACAAACAGGCGCTGAATAATTTTTCCCAAAAAATCCTTAAATAACTATCTTTAAATAACATTAGAAATTAAAATTCTATGAAAATACACTTAGCGAAATCAGCAGGATTCTGCTTCGGAGTAAAAAAGGCGATTACCACCGCTTTAGAAACCGCGAGAACAAAAAAACCCGTATTTATGCTCGGAGATATCGTACACAATGAAGAAGTGGTTAGGCAGATTCAGGAGATGGGAATCAAAAAAATCAGCCGACTAACTTCCGGAAAAGGTAAAACTTTACTCATCCGGGCACATGGCTGCTCTAAGCATACTTTAGATCAGGCATTAAAACTAGGCTACAGGATTATTGATGCCACCTGCCCGATGGTAAAAGAAATTCACAAGATTGCTCGTAAGCTGGAAAATCAGGGTTATCGGATAATTATCATCGGAGACAAAAGGCATGCTGAGGTCCTAGGGATTGTCGGGCAACTTAGATCTAAAGCAATCGTAATCGATAGGCTCCAGAATATACCTCTGGGAAAAATAAAGAAGATCTCCAAGGCCGGAATTGTCGTACAATCAACTCAAAACCTGGATAATGTACTGGCAATCTTGGAATTACTACGTAAATATATTCCAAAAATTGACTTTCATAACACCATCTGTAATCCAACTAAGATGAAGCAAAGTGAAGTCAAAGCTATGCCGCTGGAAAATTCGGTAATGGTTATTATCGGATCAAAAACAAGCGCTAACACTAAGAGAATTTATGAAATATCAAAATCTCTAAATCCAAATAGTTATTGGATTAGCTCAGCTGAAGAAATAAAGAAAATTTGGTTAAATAACGCCAAAAACGTGGGGATCACCACGGGCGCCTCTACTCCGGAATCAAGTATAAAAAATGTTATCGCAAAAATCAAAACTATTTGTTCTGCTTAATCAAATCTGAAACAATCCGTGAACCGGCTATCACTACCGAAAACCCTCACTCCGGAGGCGTAATTTTGCCCCTAATACAATTCACCCTGTCTTAAGCCTTTTAAAAAACTATTGTTTTATTTTCGTGTTTAATAATTCGATAATCGATATAGCTGGATAGCGCATGCGCCAATGCCTTTTTCTCCGCATGCTTACCTTTCCTTATTAAATCCTGGCGATTGTCCTTATGTGATACATATTCAACCTCTTGAGCAATTATCGGCCCTTCATCAAGCTGGTTATTTACGAAATGCACGGTTGAACCAATAACCTTAACCCCTTTTTTAAGCGCCTGGCCGTAGGGATCGACACCTTTAAAAGAAGGCAAAAACCCATGGTGGATATTAATTATATCTTTATTATATTTTTGCAGAAAATCCGGCGAAAGTACCAGCATATAGCGCGCGAGCACCAAAAAGTCAGTTGCATCATGGGCATAAGACAATAACTCCGATTCGCGGTGATTATCTTTATCTGCCGGTACATAATAAAATGGGAGATTATACCCGGTTACTAATTTACGGTGTTTTTCGCAGTTACTCAAGACAAAAGGAATTTTTACCTTTAGCTCTCCGGCATTCCATAAATATAATAAATCTACTAGACAATGATCCGGTTCCGATACAAAAATTCCCATGCGTAAAATTTCTGAGCAGTCATAAAGATTCCAACTAGCGCCGAACTCTTGCGCCACTGGCTCAAAAGCCAAAATCAGGCTCTGGCGGCTATGCTGGTCATTATCCAGGACAAACTCAACGCGTATGAAAAAATACCCACCCTCTGGATCCGTACTGTGTTGATCAGCGGTAATGATGTTACCGCCGATTTTGAGGATAAAATCAGAAATTTTAGCTACAATCCCTTTGCGGTCTTGACATTGAAACAATAGAATGAATTTACGCATATTGCCCCCCTAATTAAAATCATTATACCTTAAAACCATTAAATTTTTCAATAAATATAACACAGAAAAAATAATCCTATTTTAAATAAAATAGGATTATTGATTTGTTCGGTCGGAAGCTAACCGGTTAGGCTATATCCGGTTTATTTCTTCAGGGTAGATTCCGCAAACTGCGCAACTGTCTGCGCTAAGATTTATCCCCATCAGGGCTATATTTTACTCAGTTTTATTTCAATACAATCAATCAGTTCTCTTACGCTTACCGGTTTGGCAATAAAAGGATGCCCTCCGATAGTGCCCCAACTCTCATGCACTTCTTCTTTCTTTGCAACCGCAGTTAAAAATACAATAGGGATGTCTTTAGTTTCCTTATCATTTTCTAACTCATAGCAGACATCGCCGCCGTCTGCATCCGGCATCATAATATCTAGAAAAATCAAGTCCGGTTTAAACTCCTTAGCAGTAACCAATCCGAGCAACCCCTTATTTTCTGTTATAACTTCGTATCGTCCGGTCCGCTCAAGATTTAATTTTATCAATTTCGTAAAGTCCTCTTCGTCATCAATGACCAATATTTTTCTCTTATCCATTATAACGCCCTCCCATTAATACTTAAGTTTTATCTGTGGCTATCTTAAGAGTTATAACTACCTTGGTCCCCTTACCCGCCTGGCTTTCTACATCTATCAGGCCTTTATGCATATCAATTATATTGCGGGTTACGGATAATCCTAAACCGAACCCTACACCGAGGCTTTTAGTAGTAAAAAACGGTTCAAATATTTTCTTGAGGTTTTCTTCGGAGATTCCGACCCCTTCGTCTTCAATTTCAACAATTACCGCCCTTTCCCCAACCTGGAAGTTATCTTGAACTCTCGTACCTACACCATTTTCTACCTCTTCTAATTGCTTATCGTAACTACGGATAATAATTTTACCTCTGTCAGGCATAGCCTGAATTGCATTTAACAATAGATTAATAAATACCTGCTCTAATTTGTTTTTATCCGCCAGGATTCCCGGTAAATCTTTTTTGGTTTCCATTATAATATCGATATTCTCGAATTCACACCTGGCCTTTACCAAGGTTAAAGAAACTCCTAAAATAGAGTTTATATCTTCTGTTTTTAAATCTAAGCTGGCAGCCCTGGAAAAATCAAGCAGGGAATTTATAATCTTATCTGCCCTCTTTATACTATCCTTAAGTGTAACCAGGATTTCAAAAATATCCCCCTCTTTGGCGGATAGCCTGTTTTCCAAATAATTAATCCCCTGCAGTATTATTCCCAATGGATTCCTTACCTCATGGGCGATACTGCTGGCAAGCTGGCCTATGACGTTTAATTTTTCGGCCTGGATAAGCTGATCCCGTGTTTCCTTAAGGCGTTCATACGCTTCTCTTACTTGCTTCTCTAACTTCTCCTTTTCCTCCTTGATCCTATATCTATCTATGACCTTCTTTATAACCATATCTAATGTATCTTGATACACGTTATCTTTAACTATGTAATCATATGCCCCTTCCTTCATTAGATCTACTGCAACTTTCTCATTCCCTAAAGAGGTAACCACGATAAAAGGCGTATCTTTATTCTTCTTATTCATTTCTTTTAATACCTCAAGGGCTGTTGAATCCGGAAGACGATAATCACAGAGTATTACATCATAAGACCCTTGGAATATCTTTTTCAGTCCGCTACGCGAATCAGTAGCTAAATCTACCTGATAATCATCACCGGTTCTTTGCAAGATCCGCTTTGTAATTTCAATATGATCCAGATTATCTTCGATTAGCAATATTTTTATGGTCATGAATAAAAAGGGCTCCTTTATGTGGAATTTCCAGCAGGAGGTTGAATGTCATTAGAATTCACAGGTTTACATTTACTCCTGTGAATATTCTTGTGAACCGTTAGGTGAAGAAATATTCAACAACCCCCAATACAGGCTTATCTGCTTAACTACCTCGACAAAATTCTCAAAATTAACCGGTTTCTGGATGAAACTATTGCATCCGTCGTCATAACTTTTAACTATATCTTCGTCTCTCTTGGAAACTGTAAGCATTACTACGGGGATCCTTTTTAATTCAGCATCGCGCTTTATTATCTTTAGGACTTCTATGCCGTTTAGTTTCGGGAGATTTATATCTAAAAGTATCAGGCCCGGCTTTGGGCTGCTTGAGGGATCTTGATATATACCTTGATGCCCTAGAAAATCCAGCGCCTCTTGCCCGTCCCTAACAACCCAAAGCTTGTTAATTATCCTTGCTTCTTTAAGCGCCCTTTTTGTTATATCAATATCGTCAGGGTTATCTTCAACCAATAGTATCCTAATGATCTTATGGGTTTCTGTCATTTTCTCCTCCTTGGACCATCCTGTCCATCTTACGTTGGGTTTCCAATGCCTTTTTAATATCCTCTTTTGTCACCAGCTTTTCTTCAAGAAGGATCTCCCCGAGTAATTTCTTTCCTATAAGCACATTCTTATCCTTGGGGATAGTAAAATAAAATACCGAACCTTCTTGCGGCGTAGACTCAAGCCAAATCTTTCCTTTATGCATTTGGACTATTTTTTTTACGATCGTAAGGCCGGCGCCGGTACCCTCGATATCTTCTCTTTTGCCTAATCTTTGGAATATCTCAAATATCTTATCAAAATATTCCTCTTTTATTCCAATCCCGTTATCCCTGACATAAAATTCATGAAAATCTCCTTTATCATTACAGCCTATTTCTATTATGGGCTTTTGTTTATCGTTAAACTTGATAGCATTAGAAATTAAATTCAAAAAGGCCTCGATTAATCTGACGCGATCGCAAAATATCCTTGGAAGCTTATCTTTTATTACGATTTCTACGCCTTTTTGCTTGATCAGATACTCAAGCCTCATCTTAGCCTCAATTATAAGTTCTTCTGTCTCAACCTCCGCAATAGCGCTACCTTTCTTTTTAAGCCGGGATATCTCAAGTAAATCTTCAATCAGTTTTTTCATCCTTTCTGTATTAGCCCTGATACGCTTAAGATAATGTTTGCCTTCCTGGCTTAATTTTTCCTGATAATCATCAATTATGAATTTTGAGTAAGCATCAATGCTCCTTAAGGGCTCTTTTAAATCATGGGAAACGATATAGGTAAAATCATCCAACTCTTTGTTGACATCTTCGAGGATCATATTTTGATGCTCTAATATTTCTTTTGACTCTTTGAGATCTTTCTCCGCCCTTTTACGCTCGGTAATTTCTTTAACCAGTGTTTCTCTCTGTTTGAAAAATTTAGATATTAATCGTGAGATGTCACCAAATTCACTGGTATCTTTCTCTAGAGCAGGAGAATCCACGGGCTTCCCGGTCTTTAAGGCCTGAGAGATCATACTCAATGGCGTGCTTATCGAGTTAACCAGGAATATTATTACAAAAATCAAGATGGAAATAAGAAAACCGAAAAATATCACCGTCATATTCCTGGAAAAAAACTTATAATTCTTTAATTCATTGGATTCTATCTTGACATAAACGTATGCCGCAGGCTTTCCTTGCCATCCGGGAAAATCTCTTGAAAAAATAATTGTATTAGTTTTCAGGAGAGTCTTGAAATTGGGCAACGCTTGCTTTGTAGTACTGATCTCGATCTGGCCTCCAATAAACTTTGTTAATTCACCGATATATTTTTTATTCCAAAGGCGGCCGGTGAAAAAATAACCGTGGTGATGGGTTGTCCTGGCTACATCCAAAGTAGGGTGTATGGTGGCGCCGCGGATTTCCATTAAACCCGTTTCGGTATTTACAAAAAAATGGCAAAAATGTTCTTTTAAAAAAATATCACCGATGGCGTCTCTGGGCAGGGGTAATTCTTTAAAATCAGCGGCATTCTCGTTTGTTATGGAATAGGCCAGGGAAAAGTCTCTCTTATATACCCAGATCGCATCTGTCTGATAGGTCCTGAGGGCATTCTCATCCATATTGCCTTGGGCCCATGGCATATTATTATTATGAAGGAAATTAACCATCTCGTCCCAATAGGTATAATCATACGCCAACGTCTCAAGAGATACTCCTTTTAGCTTTACAATGCTATCAAAGAAAATACTTTTCTCCCTATTATCCTCCAGGAATAAAAGACGCATGCGCTTATCTTCAAACGTCTGAAAAAAATACCTTCCGGTGGCAAATATAACGCTAAATATTAATAACAGTAAAATTAATTTTGTCTGGACTCTCATAAGGGGGACTTTCTGTATAGTGCAGACCTACTGAGCACTGAAAACTTCGGTGGCCCATTTTTTAAACTCGCCTTATATTACTATATTCAAAGCCTGATTTCAATAGGATTATTCATTAGGCTGCGTCAAGTGAATTGTGTAAAATCCTTTAAGAGACGCTTCTTTTTCCGGTAGTTAATTATACGTTAAATACGGCACAGGTAATCCTATTGCAAGATGGCAATGTTTTAAGAAACAGTAAATAAATTGGGCTTTTAGAGATAAACTACAGGCAAGATTTGTCCGTTTTGTCCGGTAATTTTTGACGAGGAAACTAATAATTGATTGCTATTACTTAAGCTACAATTTTAAATTTACTAATTATATGCCTGCCAATAAAATGGCTTAAAATAATTACAAAAACAGCAATGATGATATGTTTAAATATTTCTGAATACGGATTCACTTTTCTATCTTTAGCTATTGCGTAACTCATTATGGCTAATAACGCTAACCCCCAACAGATTGAACATGGCACTGCCACATTTATTGGTAACGCGGCCACCAAAATAATAAATGTCAATGAAACAAATACCCTTGTAAAAAAATTGCTTAAAGTAGAGAACCAGATCTCTTTATTATCAATACATTCAGATTCTTGATAGATATGAATACCAAACGAATCAGCTATATTGTCAGCTAAAGCAACCACCAACATGCCTGCGATTATGCTTAATTTAGGATGTACAAGGGTATCTAAACCGGTAATAATCCCTAAATTAGTAATGATAGCTGAGGTGGCACCAAAGCTAAATTTAGTTTGATAACGGCGACATTTATTTTTTAGATTAGTTAACATATTTTTACAACTCCATTGTGTTATTTATTTTACTCCAAAACATAACCCTATATAAGTATTTTACCTGTATAGGGTTATGTTTAGATATTCCGGTCGTCAAAATTTACCGGCTACATTTGGGAAGAATCCTGCCGATAATCCAGTTTATGCAGTGATTTTGTCAAATTCCTCGATACTAATTGCAGGAAAGCTGGTAAAGGTTATACCGGTCAGCTTGTTTAAAACAATAGATGCCTTCATCACGTCTGCAAGAGCCGGAAAATCCGTTATCAGCACGATGTCGTATTTGCCCAAAAGTGCATACATTGAATTTACTTTACCTCCGGATTTTGCTATCACATCAAGCGCCTTTTTCGTCCTTTCGGCTGAGATCTCTTTTATCGCCTCCTGTGAATACTTTCCGTACATAAAAAATTTTGCCATAAAACACCTCCTTTTGTATTTTATCCTATCCCAAATAAAAGCCTATATAATATATGCTATCATAAAGGAAGTAGTAAATGGAGAAACCTAACTGGTCATGCCTACTTTAACATCTAAATATTCAGTTAATTCCTTAATTCCAACGAAGTGGTTTTCTGATATAGTTAATTCTTCTTATCCCTTAAGACATAGATTAAGAGAAAACCGAAGATGATAATAGGGAAATAGAAAGAAAGAAATATTTTTATGGTGTCAAAGTATGGATTATTAGGCAGAGCAAGAATAATGCGAAGAATCACTACTGAAATTAATAATACCATTACCCATCCAACTATCTGTTGTCTTTTGTTCAGTATCATTTATTCCACCTCCCTTTAACAAGCTATTTCCTTTTCAAAATGGTAGACCCTTTACAATATATTTTATCACAGAGAGTTAGAAAGTCAACTCCCCCTATTGGAAGAGTTTCACAACTGGCTTTATCTGAAAAAGGGCTGAAAAATTAATTAGCTTAATTTACTTTAACTTCTCAGAAATCCCGTAAAGAATTCCACCAGCTATTTCTGGTTTAGGAAACAGGTATTTTCTTGCGGAAACAACAACTTGAGTCTTATTATCTGGTTCCTTTATAATCTTTACGTTTATTTGAGCGGAATTTATAGTTGCGCTAATAATGCCCTGTGATTTATCCTCCCTGGTAATCTTACCCTGCCGTTTTAAAACCTTTAAAGTTTCTTCATAGGCATTATCAAAAGTTGCGATAAAATCCTGCTGAACACTGTCTCTTCC
>Ga0247841_10003507_pt1 | contig 28842 bp, 19 predicted proteins | sample LaCruzMarch2015__2_FD_192410 | JGI IMG/M metagenome (GOLD analysis project Ga0247841, IMG submission 192410) | Freshwater microbial communities from meromictic Lake La Cruz, Castile-La Mancha, Spain - LaCruzMarch2015_18m | ecosystem: Environmental > Aquatic > Freshwater > Lake | place: Spain... | reverse complement strand
GACCTCTACGGCAATGTCGAAGAACTGACCATCGAACTCTACCGCAGCCCCTGGTACCTCGGCCAGCGCGGTGCCGCGGTCATTCGCGGGGGCAGCATCCATACCGGCGTAGACCAGCTCGACGCCGCCGCGCGCAACGAAACCCCCCTCTACGGGCCGGGCGGGGCCAACCGCGCCCCCGACAACGGCTTGCGGCTGCTGGTGGACCTAGCGGCCCCGGCCGGCGGTGAGCCGGCCGTGGCCGTGGCCTTGCCGGCGCCGTCCGCTCAGGCGGCGGCCACACCGACGGCCACCGGGCAGCTTCAGGTGGACGTCGACATCCCGGCCGAGGTGCGCATCGACGGCCAGGTGATCGGCCAGGCTGCCCCCGGGGCGCCGGTGCGGGCGCGGGACCTGGCGGTCGGGGACCACCGGGTGGAGGTGCGCGCGGACGGGTATCAGACCGTCAGCGCGCTGCATCCGGTGACCGCCGGGCGCTGGACGCAGGCCGTGGTGGAGATGCCGCAAGCGGCGTCCATGGCGGGCTTGACGGCGGCAGGGACCGGCGTCTGGGAGACCCTCACCGGCCTGGCCGGGCGGATGCCGACCCTGCTGGTCTGGGCGCTGACGCTGGCGGCCGGGGGCTTCGTGATGGTGCGGGTCAGGGTTGCGCGCCGGGGCGGCCGTCGGCCAGCGCCGACGGCCCCCGGATCAAGGCCTGTCGCTGAACGGCCAACGTTGATGGCCAGCGCGATCCGAACGCCGACCTTGCTTGTGCCCCGTCTGGCGTTTGAGCCGCGCCTGATCGCCCTGCCCGGCGGCACGTTTTTGATGGGTTCGCCGGCGAACGAACCGGAACGCAGTGACGTTGAAGGGCCGCAGCACCCGGTGCGGATTGCCCAGTTCGCGATCGGGAAGTGCGCGGTCACCTTTGCTCAGTACGATGCTTTCTGCGCGGCGACCGGGCGGCAGCCGCCGGGCGACCACGGCTGGGGGCGGGGTGAGCGGCCGGTGATCAATGTCAGTTGGAAGGACGCGGTCGCCTATGCGGCCTGGCTGTCGAAGGAGACCGGCGAACACTATCGCTTGCCGACGGAAGCCGAATGGGAATATGCGGCGCGGGCTGGGACCACCACACCGTTCTGGACCGGGCGCTGCATCACCACCGACCAGGCGAACTACGACGGCAACAGCGAATACAACGGCTGCGGGGCCCAAACCGGGGTCTCCCGGCAACAGACGGTCGCGACGGGATCTCTGCCGGCGAACCCTTGGGGCCTGCACGAGGTGCATGGGAACGTCTGGGAGTGGGTGCAGGACCCGTATCACGACAGCTATGCGGGTGGCCCGGCGGACGGCCGTGCCTGGGATGCCGGGGGCGGTTCGGCGCGGGTGGTGCGCGGCGGCTCCTGGAACAACCAACCGCGGCGCTCGCGCGCTGCCTACCGCTACAGATTCGAGCCCGAGTACCGCGGCGACTACCTTGGTTTTCGGCTTGCCAGGACCGTATCCTCTTAAAATCCTTACCCCTTTATCCCCTCTCGGCAGACCACGGTCAACGCGCGAGCCGGGGCGGTCTTGGGGGGACAGGGGGTGCGCCCTGCTGGTCGCGGAATTATTCTAGGCATCCGCTGCGAATGGGTATCGCCTTCGTACCTGACATCCAGACAGACCCATGGCGTAGGGTCGGGTTTGAAACCCGCCCCTCCGTTCGGTGATCAGGTCCGAGTTCATTGGCCGTTCCTGGTCCGTGGCCATGGAAGAAGCGTTGGCCCTCAAGAGCCAGCGGCTTGATATCCTCATCCGTTCGCCCAAGCCCGCACACAAACCCGCGACGGCTTGACCCATTATCGCCAGCGCAGCAATCTTGGCCGCTTCTTACGCAAGCAACTGGCCATCGGCGATGGCCTGGAGGAGATCGACATGGCTTATACCGTTGAGGACTTCCGACGCGAAGCAGTCAAGGACCTGCTGGACGACGTGCTGGCCGATCCCAAGTCCCTGAACGCCTTGCTGGACGACGTCCTGGCTGATCCCAAGCACCGGCAGGTCCTGCTGGAGCGCCTGGTGGCGGAGGCTCGGCTGCGGGGATTGACGCTGGAGGAGCGGCTGCACGGGCTGACCCCCGAAGTACGACTGAAAGGGCTGACGCTGGAAGAACGCCTATGCGGGTTGACCCCGGAAGAACGCCTACGCGGGTTGACGCTGGAAGAACGGCTGCACGGGCTCGATCCCGATGTCATTGAAGCCTGCCTGAAGGAACGTCGCAGCCGAGACCGATGACCGGTCGGCATACGCTTCCTGGAGGTCCCTGCCGGGTTTGAGCCGCGGGCCGATTGAATCCCTCGATTATGACAACGACAACGACCGGGGGCGCCGAAGGCGTTCGGACTTGTCTAAGGTGTGATCTGGCTCGCGCGCTCCAACGGGGGAGCACGTCGCGACGCGAAGCGGTTGCTTGGCGCCACCGGCCGCTGGAGCGGCCGGACGGCATTCCCACGCTGGAGCGTGGGAACGAGAAATTCCGACGCTGGAGCGTTGGAACGAGAAAGAAAACGTCGGGCCGATCACCGCGCGGGTGATCTGCTTGACAAACCGATCGCGTTGAATATCTTTGTGATCTTCGTGTCTTGGTGTGAGAACTGCTTTTTCGGGTTCATCGGTTCCGAACGCCGCCTGACGGCGGCGGGGCCGGCAGGCTGCCGGCGGTCCCGCGCGCGGCGCTCAGGTTTCACGCAGGCACTCGGCGGCATCGACCCGGCTGGCGCGGTAGCCGGCGGCGCTGGCGGCCAGCAGGGCGACCAACAGGGTGATGCCGACAGCGGCGAGCAGGTGTTCCGGCGCGAGCCGGCAGACGAAGCCGCGACCCGCCAGGTTCTGGCCGAGGTTCTGGTTGAAGGCGGCGGCGCCGGCGAGATAGCCGATATAGGCGAAGCAGAACCCGCCGACGGCGATGGCCACTGATTGGGCCAGCGGCACCAGTACGACGGTGCCGTTACCGAATCCGTAGAGCCGCAGGAGAGCGAGGCTGCGGCGCTTGCGGTCCACATTGACCCACAGGGCACCGCCGAGGGCCAGTACGCCGCCCAGGGTGCCGATGAGGGCAATGACCTGGAAGACGAAGCCCAGGGTATCCGCCAGGGCCATGACGATGTGGATCCGCTCCGCCTGGGTGCGAATCTCCAGGCCGTCGGCGCGCATCGCGGCGGCCAGGGTCTCGACGCCCGGCAGATCCCTGGCATAGACGCGGGCGTTGGCGTACTGGGTGCGGGCGCTGGCCAGCGGACCAGCCAGGTCCGCGGTGGTGAGGCTGGCGCGGAGCCCGTCGCGGTAGTCCTCGGTGGCGACGAGGAGATCCAGACGGCAAAAGACGGCGTCGCCGGCGAAGCGGTTCTCCGGCACCGTGCCGGTGACGCGCAGTTGCAGGACGGCGTTCTCGCGGTTGCTGCCCGTGCCGCGGCGCACCACGGCGGTGACGGCATCGCCAGGGGCCAGGCCGAGTTTGGCGGCCAGGGTGGCGGTGAGCAGCAGTTGATCAGGCGCCGCCGGCGGGTCGACGCGGGCGGCGGGCAAGGGCTGATCGGGGGCCGGCGGCGGCAGCCAACGGCCCAGCAGGCGGGTGATGAAACCGGGGGGTTGGGTCGGCGGGTCGACGGGCAACAGGGGGTCGCCGACGGCGCTGGGGATCATCTCGACCGCAGCGACCTGGCGGTGCCCGTCGGTGCCGGCAAGATCGATGGTGGCACTGATGGTGCGGGTGGTCGGCAGGATGAAGCCCAGGTCGGGGCGGGCGGCATAGCGGGCAAACCAGTCGGACTCCAGGCGGGTATTGCCGTAGACCGTGACTTCGAGCGTGCTCGGCTCTTTGAGCAGGTCGTCGATCATGGTGGCGACGACGCCGTTCTTGAGCCCGAACAGGAGCAGGACCGGGGCGACGATGGCCGCGACGGTGAACAGCAGGACCAGGGTGGTGCGCCAATCATGGACCAGGTCCTGAAGCGCGAGGCCCAGACCCTCGCGCCAACGGCGGCGCAGGCGACGTTCGGGGGATTGTTGCTGATCCATGGGTTAGTCCGCAAAGCGCCAGGCGAAGCCGGTCGCCGGTTTCTGGTCAGTGCCGCTGACGGTCCGCAAGCCCAGTTGCGCCACCCGGTCGACTTCGTGGGTGGCGATGAGCACGGCGATGCCGTGCTCTTTGGCCTGCGCCAGCAACAAGTCCATGACCCGATCGCCGAGACCGGGGTCCAGGGCGGAGGTGGGCTCGTCGGCCAGGACCAGGGCGGGGCGGTGAGCCAGCGCGCGGACGATGGAGGCCCGCTGCTGTTCGCCGACGGAGAGTTCATGGGGCTTCTTGTGGAGTTTTCCGCCAATATCGAGCCGTTCGATCATGGCATCCAGGTGGGCATCGCGCGGCGGCAGGCCCAGCGAACGGCGGATCAGGGCCAGGTTGCCGGCCACGGTCAGGAAGGGGAGCAGACCATGAGTCTGGAGCACGAAGCCCATGGAGGTGCCGCGGATCTCGGCCAGAGCGCCATGGGCACGACGGTTCCAGAGCTTACCGAGATCGATGTTGCGGCCATGTCCCCGCCACAGGAAGCGCCCGTGGCGGTGGGGCGCACTCAGGAGCCCCAGTAACTCCAGCACGGTGCTCTTGCCCGAGCCGCTGCGTCCGGTGATGGCGACCAGTTCGCCGGGGCGGAGTTTGAGGGCGGGGACCTCGACCGTGAAGCGCTGATTTCCCGTGCCGCGGCTGAAGGTCATGCCTTCGACGTCCAGCAGCAGGGACGGCGGCCGATGGGTCAGGGCGTGGCGGCGCGCGGGAGGGGGGAGTTTGAGCATGGGCGGCGCCTCACGGCATGTCGGCGAGCGGCACCGGGTAGACAAAGTCTCCCGAGGCGTCCGCGGTTTGGGCCGGGTTGACCCAACCCTCCCAGTCCTCGTTGTAGCGGGCGTACTGGCGCAATTTGCGCTTGAGATCGTTGGTGAAACCCACCTGCTTTTCGGACCCCCAGCTGGTCCAGGTGTCCTGACTCAGCGCCATAACCTGGCTCTGGTAGGGAAGGTCACCCAGGTATTCGTCGAGCAGCCCGAGATCCGCCAGCTTCTTGGCGTTCTCGCTGCGCGCGAGCGCCGGGTCGCGGCCGAACTGGGTGGCGATGGAGCGCAGCGTATCGAAGAATTGGACCGGTTTGAGCATGCCCTCTTCCGCCCCGTTGACGATTTTCTGGAGAATCATCTGCAGATCGCTCAACTGGTTCTTGGTGAGCAGGACGCGCACCTCCACCGTCTCCTTGGTGGGGTCGGCGAAGTCACGGTCACTGATCCAGGCGTCGAACAGGATGGGGGCGCGGGTGTCGGTCCGGTTGCCCAGGTAGCGCAGGCGCATGGCCTGCCCCAGGGCGTTGGCGATCTCGCGGATGTTGCGCTCCGTGGCATCCGCCGGGGCCGGCTGAGCGGCCGGGCGCGGTGGGGTACGAGTGGCGGGTGCGGTGCCGGTGCGCCCGGTGTTGTCGCCGACGTTGGCAACGATGGCCCCGGCCAGGGTATCGACGGCACGGCGGAAATCCTTCTCCGAGCCGCCGTCGATGGGCAAATAGGCTTCGGTCTGAAAGCGTGAGTTGCGGGCGAGTTCACGGTACTGGTCCGCGGCGCGCTGGTGGTCGCCGACACCGGCCGGGGTCTTGAGGTGCAGGATAGTGATGGCAACCTGCTTTTCGCCGGCCAGGGAGGCGAGCCGCGCCGCATCCAGGCCGGACTTGGACTCCACCCGCAGGCCGTCCGCCATGGTGCGGCCGTCGAGCGCCCCGGCGTCGGTGATCAGCACGATGAAGCGGGCATCGAAGTCCTGCCAGGGGGTCTTGTCGAGGGCCTCGGCCACGCCCGCAAAGGCGTCCTCGTCGAAATAGTCGGTGGACCACTTCGCCTCTTTCAAGCCTTTCACCCGCTCAATAAACGCCTCGGCGTCGTCGGCCTGGGAGGGATCCACAAAGGCGCGGGCGACGTATTCGAGATCGCGGGTCCGGGCATCGTCCTTGGCCTCGGCACGAAAGGCGACCAGCCCGAAGCGGACCCGATCGATGACCTGGGCATCGCGTAAACGCTGGTAGACGTCGGCGACGGCTTGCTTGGTCTGCTCAATATAAGGCCCCATGGAGGTGGTCGAGTCGATGACGAAGACGACCGCCGCACGAAACTGCCGCGCAGGTTCGGAAGGTGCCGCGGGTGCGCTGCCGGCCGTGGTCCCGGTGTGCGGCGCGGGGCCGCCGTCCGCTTCCTGCTCGGTGACGGAGGCGATCCGCAGCAGCCGCACCGATTCGCCGGAGGCCAGGGTGGTCTGGACGTGATCGAGGATGGGGAGCAGGTAGAATTTCTCCCGGATGTCGACATAGGTTTCCGGTTCCAGGGCGACGACCCGCGGGTCGCGGCGACCTTGTGCGATGTCGCGCACGAGCGGTCCGACAACGTCACCTGGCCGCGGCGATTTCAGGACCTTCTCCAGGCTGGCACGGGAGTCGAAGAACACGAGGCGGTCGCGCACCGCCCCGGGGTTGGTCAGGACCAGGATGAGCTGCTGTTTCCATGGCACCGTGTCCTTCTCGGCGACCCAACCTTGGTTGGCCCCCTTGGTATCGGTGCCGACCCGCAGCCAAGGCGCTCCGCCGGCCCGGCGCCGCTCATAGACATAAAGCTGGCTGAAGGCGGTGAGCAGCCGGGTATCGCCATTGGCGACCTCCCCCGGGGTTTCGCTCAGGCGCGCGCCGGGGCGGGTGAGTACGCGTTCGAAAAGGGACTGCTTGCCCGGTTGCAGGATCGGCGTTTCGTTCGCCGCACTCATCCCGGCCAGGGGCACGAGGAGCAGCGTCAGGGCGACGAGGAGGAGGAGCGGTGCGAAGCGTCTCTGATGCATGATTCCGATGCTCTTATTGTCTGGTGCGGGCGGGCGTGCGGAAGATCACTGACGGTTCTCCCAGGTGCGGATGGCGGGCAGCGGCTGACCCTGAGTGCGCAGCGCATCCAGGGCGGGCTGGGCGGCCGGGACACCCCCCTCGGCGGCCAGCTCATAGTATTCCCGCGCATTGTTCGGGCTGGGTTGGGTGATGCACGGCGAGGGCTGGAAGCCCACCGGGTCATACAGGCGCGCGACCTGGGCGGCGACCTCGGGGTTGGTCCGGGCGGCGCGGTCATAGAGCAGGATGACGGCCGGACAGTCCCCCTGGCTGGCTCGCCGCTCGGCCTGGGCTTGGTAGGTGGCCGCGTCCGGTGCCTGGTCGACCAGCCAGCTCACATACTCCGGGCCTTTGAGTTGGGGGGCGTCGTAGGGGGCGGGGGCGGGCTCGGTGGCCGTCATGCCGCCGCTCGGGCTGTCGCTACCGCCAGGACCCGGCGTCTGCGCGCCCTGGTCGTTGGGCGGCGGCGGGTCACGGATGATCTGAAGGTCCTTCTCACCGTCGGTTTGGGTTTCCTGGGGTCCGGCCGGGGTCGCTGCGGTGCCCGTCACCTGGCCCGCGCCCTCTGCGGCGGGGTCCGGCACCGACGGGGTCTGAGGCGTGCCCGGGTCCGCGGGGGCGGGAGCGGTTCCCGTTTCGGCCGGCACATCAGCGGTCGTCTGGACCTGGCCGTCAGGGGGGGCGCCGAGCCACAGGGCGCCCGCGGCGACCACCGCCATGCCCAAGCCGGCAACGCCGGCCAGCAAGGCCCAGCGGCGGGGGACGCGCTGCCAGATCGGTAAGTCGGGGGTTTCACCCAGCGGGGGTCGGACCGGGATTGGTCCCGGTCCGGGTCTTCGGCGCGCGTCCGGGACGTCTGTTATCGGTGGCGTTGGCGGCCTCGGCTCGGGCTCGGAGAGGCGCGCATCCGAGCCCATGAGTTCGCCGTTGATTCTCAGGCTGCCATCGCCCTGCCCGCCCTGCCAGCGCGCCGAGGCGCGAAAACTGTCGGCACGGTAACACTGCACCAGGGCATCGACGACGTCCGTGCCGACGCGGAAAGACCGGTTGGCCGGATCGGGGAGCATCTCCAGTCGGTGCCAGTACGGCTCATTCTGCCAGTCGGCCCCGCTGCCGATGTACTTTTCATCCGAGCTCCGCTGGACGGCAAGGTCCAGGCCCTTGTCTTTCGCCGTGATTGCGAGGCCGTCGATCACGATGCGGGCTTGGCCGGGCGCGGTGGACGTCAGGTCGAATCTGGGTGCCATGGTCAACGGGTTCCTGTGGGCTCATGGATGGGGTCCGCGGCGGTGAAGCGACGCGGCCTGGTGGTGTCCGCTGACCGATCCGGGTCGTCGGTCGGCGCGGCTGGCTCTCGCTGGGGCAGGCGGCCCACCAGGTCATCCAGAATCGCACCGAGACGCCGGTTCTCTTCCGGCGGGATCTCCTGGCCGACCGCATGACCCGTGTTGTTGACCGCCAGGGCGACGAGGGCGCGCAGCCAGTCGGTGACGTACCGCGTGGTGAAGGGCTCCGGATCGGGCGACAGGTCCGGCACCTGGCCGCTGGTGATGGGCGGCGGCGGCGCAAATAAGGATGCGGTCGCGGACGCGCGCGCTGCCGGATGGCCGGCCGGCGCGCACGTGCTGCCGCCGGTCGGAACCCCGGTCGGGGGCGGCGCAAAGGCTTCCAGCGAATCGATGAAGGCGCACAGGATAAAAAAGACGGCGTCGACCTGCCGGGAGGCCAATTGGTGGCGCGTGCCGCCGGCGATATTTTCGTTCCGCCGCAGGGCGGTGGCGATGAGCGGCTCCAGACCGTGCCGGTCGGCGCCGGTGACCAGTTCATCGATCAGGTCATCCCACCGTTCCCGCGCAAGACCGAAGTAGGTCTGAACCGGCGGCTGGTCGGCCAGCTCTTTGAGCTGCTGCACCCAGGTACGCATGGCGTCCCTGGCAAAGCGGGCGGCCCGGTCCGGGGGCGGACTGAAGGGCACTTGCCCGGGGGCCGCGGGCATTCCATCGTCGAGGATATCCGCGAGTGAGATGGAGAGATCACTGGCCAACGCCGCCGGAAGGACGGCCTCGCCGCCGTCGTCTTCGATGCCGGTACGCAGGTACAGCGCGCGCACCTGGTCGCGGGACGGTTGCAGCAGATAGATGAGATCGCCGAGCAACTGCGGTCTGGCCGCCAGCGGCTGCATGATGGCGGCGGCCAGCGCCTTTTTGTCAGTGACCGCCACCGCGCCCTCGGCCCGGTAGAAGCGTTTCAGCCATTTGTCCGCGATCTCGGCGGCCCGACTGTCGAGCTGGTCGCGGATGCGGCGCAGGCGCGCTTCGTGGTCGACCGCCAGGGTCAGGTGCTCCAGCAGTCGCGACACGCCCCCATCGTTGGCCGCGATCATGGCATCCCAGGCGACATCCGGGTCCCGCAGGTGTTTGCGCACCAGGGGGTGCTCGCAGAAGGTCTTGCGCAGGAGATGCAGGCGGTCGGTCTGGGCCGGGAGCAAGTCAAATTCCTGCTCACCCTCGGTGCGGATCACGGCGCCGGCTTTGCCCGGCTTGCGGACCGGGAACAGGTTGTCGAAGCATTGGCCCGGGGTCCACTCATGCAGCCACTGATATTTGCCGAAATGCTCCAGGAGCGCGAGCTTGATCAGCCCCTCCCAACTGCTGCGCAGGGTGTCAGTGGTCTGTCCGGGCACCACGTCGAGGCGTTGGTCGAACTTGGTCAGGGCCCAGACCAGGCCCGGGCGATGCCGCGCCCGCGCGGTCGGGTCGGCGCCCTGGGTGGTGTTGATCCAGGACGCGATGACTTCGCCCAGATCGCTGACATCGCTCTGTTGATTGGCCGGAGTACATAGCACCAGGGCGCTCATGGCCTGGCCTTCGGTATACCGCTCGAACAGATAGGCCACCTTGCCGCGCAGCAGGAGCTGGGCCACCGGATCGAGTTGATCATCGCGGAGTTGCCGGCGGACGTCCGCCAGATCGGTGATGGCCAGGCGCCCGCGGTATCCGGGGAAATCGAGCAGATCGACTTGCCGCAGCAGGTCGGCTTTGGGCGGGTCCGCGAGGAGCAACTCGATCTCGGCGGTCAGGGCGGCCAGGACCGAGCGCGGCACGGAGATGGCGTCGGTCGGTCCCGCGGCCCCGGCCGGGAGGACGCGCAGGGTATCGTCCAGATCTTTGCCGAGCCGCTCCAGCACATCCACATCGACGATGCTTCCGGCCGGGGTCCAGCCGCCTTCGGGGGACGGGGCGACCAGGGCGGCCAACTGGCAGTCGACCGTGGATGCATAACCCAGCTTGGTCAGCGAGCGATAGAGCAGGCGAAAGGTCTCGGTCAGCTCCGGTACGTTACCCCATAAGAGCGCGAACAGTTCGGCCCGATCATCCCCTTCAAGATGGCCGACCAGCGTGCTGGCGGTTGGCCAGAAATCCGCCTTCAATGGATAGGTGCTGTGCGCAAACCGCTGTTCGAAATAGTCCTGAATCTCGATGACGTCGTCGGCGTCCAGGCCTGGCACGGGCTGAGGACGGCGGCGCTGCGCCAGCGCGGCGAGCTGGTCGCGGACCTTGACGCCATCGATCTCGAAGGGGGCGCGTTCGCGGTCGAAATCGTTAAAAAAGGCGTTGCCGAGAATCTTGACCAGATCGGCCGCGCAGAGCAGGTGGAGGCGGACCGGAAATCCAGCCGCCGTGGTGAACGGGCGGCCGGTCAGGCGGGTGACAAGGCCGGTGGCCTCCTTGCCGCCACCAGGGGGGTTGACGTGGGTGAGGAAATTCAGACGTTCGCCGCCGACGGCAAGGTCGAGCTGACCGGCCGGATTGGCCGCCAGCGCGGAGATCAGATACGACTTGCCGGCTTGCGACAGGCCAAAGAAACCGACGGTGAAGGGCCGGTCGGCGGTGCGGGCCAGCGCGCGTGCGCTGTTGCGGACGCGCCGCAGGTGCAGCGTCAGGGCCGTCGATTCCTGATCGAGCCGCGGGGATTTGCCGCGGTTAGCGTCAACCCAGGCAATGGCGGCGGCGCCGGCGTTACGAATTTGGAGGCATCGTTGCATGGCGCTCCCCTAGGCGGTGGGAATGTAGATACTGCCGCTGTCCAGCCAGTAGTTGTCGTCGTTCAAACCGACGGTGGTCAGGGTGTTGAGCCGCAGGTGAACCGTGTCGCGGCTGATCGGGCGGCCGGCGTCGTCTTCCACGCGGGCGACACACAGATATTCCTCACGCCCCAGGCCCGGACAGCGTTCCAGCCAGACGCGCAGGCCTCGGACCAGGTTTGACATCGGGCTTTGAGGCTCCTGGTCGACTTCGACCTGATACAGCGGTGAGGCCGTCCAGCGATCCACCGCCATCTGTCGGTAACCCAGGCGGGTGGGTCCGAGGAGCTTGAACGGGCGCGACGGCAGTTCGTAGTCCGCTTGGTCCAGCCGCAATTGGGAATACAGCAGATCCTTTTCCTCGATCTTCATCGTGTTGTCCATGATGCCCAGATTGCGCACCGTGGAATAGGGGAAAAACCGCGTGGAGTCCAGGAAGAAATTGGTCAGGTGTCCCTGTCCCAACATGCACAGCATGGCGCCGACCGCGGCGGTGGTCTTGGGGTCTTCGATCAGACCGCGACGGTGGAACGGATACCAATTGCCGGTGCGGTAGTGATGCAATGGGATGATCCGATCCGGCGGCAGCGGGAGCAGCGAACGGATGAGCGACTGAATGCCGGGCAGTCGCGACGGACGCCCGGTCAGCAGCAGCACGTCACAATCATATCGGTAGATCACCTCGCATAACGAACGGATGGGTTTGCCCAGTTCGAATTGATCACCCAGAAACAGCCGATGGACCCGCGCCAGATCGATGCCGACCGGGATTGCCATGGGATCAAAGGTGTTCCCGTCGGTGGTCGCATGAGCGCCCATGATGTTGTGCACGAACTCGAGCACGGTCGGGGATACCGCGCTGCCGCCGCCCTGGGCGATCAGGTCGCTGATCGTCAGGGTTCGGGGACCGATGCCGCTCCAGGGGTCGTAGTCCTCGATGAGCGCCAGCAGCGCCAGGCCGGCGGGATACAGCAATTGCACGACCAGTTGTTGCCGCAACACGCGGTCACGCGCGTCCAGATGCTCCGCGCCCATCATGCGCGCCAGCAGTGGCGCCGGGTCCGGTATCCCGGCCGCTTTGAGGGCACGTTCAAATGCCGGTATCAACAGGGTGCGAATCATCTGGAGGACAATGTCGTCACCGGCGATTCGGAAACCGTCGCGAAAGCGCTGTTCGGGCACGATGAAGGCGTTTTGTCCGCTGCCTTCGCTATCGTAGACATAGTCGTTGATCACCAAGTCCGTGGTGCCGCCCCCGATATCCATGGTCGCAATCGTCAGGCGGCGACCCTGGTCGACGCCTTGTCGGCGGGCGGCGCGGAGGAAAAATTCATTGACCCGGCCGCCGTAGTTGTTCTGCGTTTCGTTATAGAGGTAGACAACCTGGCCACAGGTCGCCTCGTCCCAGCCGATCTTGATGGCCGGCAAGGGCGGCCAGGCGGTCTGCTCGCCGTCGCCGTCAAGCGGGTCGTCCTCCGGATGCCAGCGCAGCGCCTTCCAGACGATGCCGACGGCTTCGCGGACGCGACTCTCGAAGATATCGCGCTCCTGCTTGGGCATGGATGGGGGGATGGTCAGGACGATGGAACGCAGGTGACGCGGCAGGTCGGAGTAGTCCATGCGCAACCGCTGATCGGGGCTGTTGATCTGCCGCACGGCCTGGGCCAGGACCTCGGCGATCATGAAGGTCATCATGGAACTGCGCGAGTAGTGCGGCTTGAAGACCGGGATGCGCTCGTCCTCGGGCAGTGTGAAGAGGGCGCGGCCTTCCTCGTTGACGAGCATGGAGACGGGCGGGGCAACCGCCTTGGGTTCGATCGCCGCGCGGGCAAAGGCGCTGTTGAAGCGCCAACCCGTCGGGAAGCGCTCGGTGTCCCACAGGTAACGTTTGGGGCTGGAGATCCCGGTCGCCCCCCCGGTGCCGCGCCGGCCGCCGGCCAGTCGGGCCGCTTCGGGTCCGACGCGGCCGATCGTCGGCCACTGGAATGCCCCGCTGCGGCCACTCTTGGCGGCCCAATGTTCTTTTCCGAAGAGCGGTTGAGCCAGCTCCAACCGGCTCTCAAAGGGCTCGCGATAGGTCTGCTCACTGCGCGAAAGATCGCGGAGTTCCAGTTCATAGCGGTGCTTCAAGCGGTCCGGTTCCCGCGGGTGCTGCTCGACCAGAATGCCGCAGGAACGGGAGTTGCCGATATCCAGCACCATATCGACACTCAGGACCGTCCCTTGGTCGTCGCGGCGATCACTGATGAGCTTGATCTCCGGCACCTGGGCCGCGGGTCCGATGACGGCGAGCAGGTTCAGGTGGTGTGCCTGGTGAACCAAGCGGCTCTTGGCCTGTTCCAGATCGGCCGGTGCCAGATGCAGCTCGGTTTCCGCGCCTTCGTCCAGACATTCGCGAAGCCAGCCGTCGACCCAGGGCAACGCGGAGAACCAGTTGACATGGTCGGAGTGCCGGGCGGCATCGGGCAGCTGGAAAATGGCGCCCGCCTGGACGTCCGGGTCGGTTGGCGCCAGGTAACGGCGCTCGGGATCGTCCGCAAACACGGTGGTGTCGACGGCCAGTGTGAGCCGATGGGTGTGCCCGTTGTGGTCCTGCTCAGACGGGGCGAGTGCGACGAGTCGGGCGCGCGCCCAGGTCTCGGGGCCGTTGGCGTAGCGATAGGGCGGATTTTGACGCAGGAGCGGCACCGGCAACCAGACGCCGTCGAACAAACGCAGTGATTCGTCGAGCCCGACCTGAAATTGTGGCTTTGCGGTCTGTGCCGGCTGGTCGGGGCGTTTGAAGGTCCCCGCCTGGTCGTCATAGACGAGTCGTAACAGTCCCGGCCCGGCGTCGTTGGCAATGAACTGGCCGGTCTTGTGGTGCAGGTCCAACGTGACTCCAAAGTCCAGAAACTGCACGCCGCTGTTCATGATCAGCGTGACCCGCGCCTCGAATAGTTCCAGTCGTGCAAGCATGTTCTTCGCTCCGGGTTGGTTCCCGCTCTCCGCTATTGTTGTCTGCCGAGTTCGACTTGGAAAACCTTGCCGTTGGGAAAGCTCCCGGTGCACGCGGCCCGGCGATCGGTGCTTGGCCGACAGGTGACGGTGACGCCGAAAAACGGTGCACGATCCGCACAACGGATCGCCCCGCGGGGGATCAGCGTCAAAACATCGTCAGTGAATGCCGCATCGATTGACGCACTGCAGACGGTACCCGATTGCTCAGTGATCAACACCTCGCCGACACCATCCTGAAGTTCGTAGGCCAGTGCGATCGGGCGTTTGCTGTCGGAGTCGATCAGTTCATCGCTGCGCGCCTGCCAGCGACCGGTCAGGAAGCTCAGTGAGCCGGTCTCCCCGGTTCCGGAGGGAATCATGAGTGGTTCCAGGGGCGGCTCGGCGGGCGGCATGGGAACGGCCGCGGCGGGCGGGGCGGCAGCGTCCGTGGGACCGGCCGGCATGGTCACCGGCGTCGTTTGATACCAGACGAGTCCGCCGAGCAGGATGAGGGTCAACAGTACCAAAAGAACGGTCCACCACCAGCCACGGCCTTTCGCGGGGCGGTCGGTTTTCGGGTCCAGGGTCGACGGCCCCGTGATTGCGCTCCCGGGGCCGGGTTTGGCCGGTTGCCGGGATGGGCGGATGGTGGCGCCGCCGGCCGGCACGCCGGTGGACGATTCGCCGCCGCGCTGCCGAAAGCCCCAGAAGGCCAGCACCGGCCGACTGCCGACGCGAAAGATGTGCGACTGATCGGGGATGGTCGCCGCGTGTTCCAGCAACCGGCCTAAGGTCTGCCAGGCGGGGCGGTCGTCGCTGATCAGTTGCCGGCTGAGGTCGAGCACCTGAGTACGCAGCGCCTCAACCTGCTCCAGGGTGGCAGATCGCTGCTCATCGGCGAGCCCGTTCCATGGGGTGACGGCGCCGGGCTCAGGCGCGTACCAATCCAGCGTGTCGCCGTAAGCGTTCTGCTGTGGCACGGCAAACGACGCGGCGACCTCGGCGCCGAGGCGGCGCTGCATCGCGCCCCGTAGCTCGGTTGCCGACCCGAATAAGGTTTCACCGCCGACGCCGAGTGGTTCAAACTCGGTCAGGGTGCCGCTTTCCAACAAGGGGCCGACCATGCCGTTCCTCGCTTTACTATCGGCGATTTTCGCTGAGAATCCTGTGCATCGATTTAACCACAAAGCTGGTCAAGGATTCGACCCCCAACTTGAGTCTTTGAGAGGACACTAAAAGGCGACGACAGCAATTCCAAGTTTTGAGGGCCTCGCGTGACCCCTGGTGGATGCGGCGCGCACGACCGACGAGCCGAATCCCGAACAGTGTGCAGCGCGCCTTATCCACCCTACAATAGCGTCGGCATTGTAAGGTGGATCAGCGCAGCGCATCCACCATGAGATCTCGAACCGGCCTGAGCCGCCGTGCCTGGCGTGGACCCGGCCCGACCCTGACCTCCGTGCGGCGGGGCGGCAGCGGCAATCCGGATACAATGTGCCCGGCGAAGATCGCCCTATATTCACTTAGTGTTTTGATGATGCCGCTTGACTCCATGCCCAACGTCGCACCACTCGTTCTTCAGGAACAGATTTCTCTGCTGCCGTTCAACACGTTACGTCTGGATGTCAAGGCGCGCTATTTCGCAGTCGTGCGATCGGTATCTGATCTGGAACGGCTGCTCAAGGACCCGCATGTCGCGGAAAACGCCATGCTGGTGCTCGGCGGGGGGTCCAATATCCTCCTGTCGCAGGACTTCGACGGCGTTGTTCTGAAAATGGAGATCAGCGGCCGATCGGTCGTTTACGAGGATGACGAAGTCGTCGATCTCGCGCTCGGTGCGGGCGAGGACTGGCCGTCGGTGGTGGAGTTCGCCGTTGCCAACGGCTGGGGCGGGATCGAGAATCTCGCGCTGGTGCCCGGCACCGCGGGCGCGGCGCCCGTGCACAACATCGCCTGTTACGGCCACAACCTGCACGAGAGTCTGTTGTGGGTGGAGTCGCTCGATCGCAACAGCGGCGCGCTGTGCCGGTTTCGTGTCGACGAATGCGGTCTGGGATACCGCACCAGTGTCTTCAAGCAGGAACTCAAGGGACGTCATATCGTCGTGCGCATCTGTCTGCGCTTGCGTAAGCGTCCGATCCTCAATACCAGTTATCAATCGCGCTACGAATCCGTTGCCGGCGAACTGGAACGGCTCGGTCCGCCGCCGTACGGGGTGCGCGAGGTCTTTAATGCGATTGTCAGCATTCGCCAACGCAAGCTGCCGGACCCGGCAAGGGTGGGCACGGTCGGCAGTGTCTTCATGAATCCGACAGTGACCGTCAAGCAGCTCGAGGCGATCAAAGCCCTGTGTCCGGAGATTCAGTATTATCCGGCGGAACAATTGGTTTACGGCGATTTCGCCGTGGATCAGGACGGCGACAATGCGCGTGTCAAGATCCCGGCCGCCTGGCTGATCGAGGATATGGGATGGGCGGGAAAGCAGGTCGGACACTGCGGGGTCTGGAAGACGCAGCCGCTCAATATCGTCAATTATGGCGGTGCCACGCCCCGCGAGTATCTCGACTTCTTACAGGCCGTGCAGGATGCAGTCTATCAGCGGTATGGGGTCAGACTCGATCCGGAGGTTGTCATCGTTTGACTCGTACATCCGATCGGTGCATTTGCGGGCCTTGATCAGCGTTCCGGCCTTGCTATAAGTCAGTTGCCTGACTGGCCGATGCGAAATCCACCTTGTCATAGATCTCCCTGACCGGCACTGAGCAGCCAATTGATTGCAAAGGTATCGCACACGCGGGGTCGTTATAGGCATCCAGCAGCCAGCGCCCGTCCGGCTGGCGGGTAAACACGTCGATGGCGACCCGGTTTTGGGCGATCAGCACGTATTGCCGAAGGCTCGGCAGGTCGCGGTAGATAGCGAACTTGTCGCCGCGGTCATAACCTTCAGTGGAGGGGGAGAGGACTTCGGCCACGAGGATCGCATTGGTCAGGACGTCTTTGCGCTGGTCGTAAAAAGTTGGCTGATCGCACAGGACGATGACGTCAGGGTAAGTGCCGGCATCGGCGGTCTGGATGCGCAGCCGCATGTCGCTGCCCAGCACGGTGCCGGGACTTCCATCCAGTTGGTTGCCGAGTCTCCTGATCAGGTTCGCGGTGATCAGGTTATGGTTGTAACTCGCTCCTGCCATGGCGAACACCTGGCCCGCGACATACTCATGCTTTTGATCAGTGCACTCGCGCTCTGCGGCCAGATAGTGCTCAAAGCTGTAATAGGGCTTCGGCTGAACCGACATCTGTTGTCTCCATCGATCTGCTTGACGCTTTCAGCAGCCCGTGCCGCTGCAGGCCTTGATCAAGACTCCGGCCACTTGGACTCGCCGGGTGCGTAGTCAGGCCATCCTGGCCTGACACCGTCAGGGCTGGAAGCCCTGACTACGCAGGCCGCTGGTCGGGATTACGATCAAGGCCCCGCTGCAACTATCGTAGTATAGCCGTCGGACGTGATAGCCGGACGTAGTCTCTGTCCGGATATCAGGTCCGAATGCTATAACAAGTCAGAAAACGGTTCCTAACCCGCCGCATCGGTGTCCGTATCGCGCGGCGCTCTTAATTTGCGCCTGCTCCGGTTGGCAATGGCCGCTGTGACCTGCGGGGCCTCGATGATGTTCAGCGCCTTTTCCTGCTCAGACAACCGTCGATTGGCGATCAGCTTTTCCTGGCGGACCCGGACGCCGTAGCCGAGTGCCGCGCCGCCGGCGGTGGCGAGTGTGAGCAACCCCAGGGCCATGAATTGGGTGAGCATCATGGCGACGCCCAGGCCGACGGCGCCGCCGACGACCACCCCCGACTTCAGACTCATGCCCGCGCCGAGTCCGCCGCGCGCGGCCTTGGCGATGCTGCGCACGTCCTTGATCCGCTGTTGTTCGGCTTTAACGCGGATCTGTTCGCGCTCTTTGGAGAAGCGCTCCGAGGCACGCGAGACCACGTGCTTGCGTTCGGCGCCGACGATGGTGCTGAACCAGAGCGCGACCAGAAAGCCGATCGATAATCCGAGTATCAGAAACAGCGGCCAGGTGGTCTGCCAGTCCGTGGTCAGTGCGATGTAGACCAGGAGCCCGGTCACGCCCTGCAAGAGAACGATCCCGATGAGAAAACGGATCAGGTTGGGAATCCCGAAGTTGATCATGACCTGCGTACTGCCTTGGTTGACGCACGTTTAGGAACTTTCTTGGCGGGCGGGGCGGGCTTGGCCGCGGCCTGGTCCGCCGCCGGCGCGCTGTTGCCCGCAGCCGCGCCGGCGGCGTCGGCTGGCCCGGTGAGCACGGCGGGCTGAGCGCCGAGCCGGAAGACCCAGGCGTCCTTGAGCGCCGGGCTCAGATCGACCGCGCTGACCTTCCGGCTGAAGAGCCCCAGGAGGCGGTCGCGAATCGCGGTAAGGCCCTCGGGTCGGCCCTGCTGCTCGGCGGGAACCGGGCGGTCATAGGCATCGACCACGGCATAGAGATATTCGGTACCGATATTCGACAGGTCGGTGACCAGCCGCGGCGCGACCGCGTTGCTCGGCAGCAGGCGCGGTTCCAGACTGGAGATCAGAAAGGGGCCGGGGAGCAATGTCAGCCGCTCCGCCAACTCCGCTTGATTGCGGCTGCGCAAATAACGACTCAGGTCGCCGCGCATCCCTGCCGAGAGTTCAGGCGTGCTGCGCTCGATGAGCGTGGTGTCGTCGTCCTCCTCGGGTCGGATGGCGATCAGAAAGGCGTGGGCCTCCGGGGTGGGATTCTGCGGCGTCGCCGCGCCGGCCAGGACATAGGTCTCGATGATACGCAGCAGTTCGGCGTACCGGGCGCGCTGATCTTCCACGGCGGGATCGAAGGCGCCGCCCAGCAGGACGAAGGTGTAGATCCCGAATCCGGGGGTGGCATTGCTGTACAGGGTGCCGGGTGCGGCGGCGCTGGCGACCCCATAGGCGGCGGCCTGGGAGGGGAAATAGGCCATGGAGTAGGCGAGGGTGCCGGTATCGCGGGCCGGTTCGGAACGTTGCACCGGGGTCACCAGGTCCTGTTTCAGCCCACTGGAGGCAGCCGCCCGGATGGTTCCCTCGGCGCCGGGACCGCTGAGGAAGAGCGCGCGATTCAGGACCGCGGCAACCACCGTCGTGCCGCCCTGGGCCACCAGTTCACGCACCACGGCAGCCAGCGAGCCGCAATCGCCCTGGATCAGCGCCTCGGTGGCGAAGGCCGGGTCCACGTTGGACAGGTACAGGTCGGTCACCAGCGGCTTGAGAGAGTCCTGTTGCTTGTTGATCCGCGCCGAGCCGCAGATCAAGGCCACCTCGCGCCGCAGTTCGGGCAAGGTCTGACTGAAGGGGGTAAAGATCGGGCCGCCCTCACCGACCGCGACCGGTTCCGCCGCCGGCGTATTGAGGCCCAGGGCCTCGCGTGTCGTGCGCCATTGGGGGGCGGGAGGGGCGCTCAGGTCGGGTGGCGTGGCCGCGGGTGTCGGTGTTGACACCGCATCCGCAGTGGTCGCGGTCGGCGCCGCCGCGGGCGCCGGGCCGATCCGCGCCCAGGCGGGCAGGCGCGTGGCGCAGCCGGCCAGCGTCAGCATGGCGAGCAGGCCGACGCCGAGCAAGGCTCGGGCGGTCCGGCGCCGCGGTCCGCGCCGTCGGGGCTGGACCGGCCGATCGCGTCTTGGTGGGAACTGGCTCAAGGTCAGGGTTCCATGGTATGGGTGCGCCGCATGATAGCGGATCAGACGGCACCCGCGCGGGCGTCGATGTACGCCAGCGCCCGGTCGATCCGGCGCAGGACGGCGTCCTTGCCGACCAGTTGCAGCGTGACGTCGATGCCGGGCGAGGCGGCGCGCCCGACGATGGCGACCCGCAGCGGCTGCGCCACCTTACCGAGTTTCTCGCCGAGTTCCTCCGCGACACCCTCGACGACATGATGCAGGGATTCGGGCGTCCAGTCCTCCAGGGCCATCAGTTCGAAGGCCGCCTTGAGCCGGGTCAGGGGTTCGCGGGCGACCGGGCGCAGATGCTTCTTGGCGGCATCGGGGTCGTAGTCGGCGAAGTCCTGGTAGCAAAAGGCGCTGATCGCGGCCAGTTCGACCAGGGTGCGGGCGCGTGCGGCCTGGGCCTGGACCACCAGCACCGGGTCCGGTCCGACCGTGGGGTCGATGCCGAGCCGACCCAGGTGGGGGCGCAGCAGGTTGGCGACATGGCTCGGGTCGGCGACCTTGATATATTCCTGGTTGAGCCAGTCGAGCTTATCGGTGTTGAAGCTGGAGGCGGCCTTGTTGACGTCCGTGATGTCGAACAGGTTGATCATCTCATCCATGCTGAAGATCTCCTGGTCGCCGTGTGACCAGCCGAGCCGCACCAGGTAGTTGAGCAGGGCCTCGGGCAGGTAACCGGCGTCGCGGTACGCGATCACGCTGACCGCGCCATGGCGCTTGGACAGCCGTGCCCCGTCGTCGCCCAGGATCATGGGAACATGGGCATACTGGGGCGGCTCCACCCCCATGGCGCGCAGGATATTGATCTGGCGCGGGGTGTTGTTGATGTGGTCGTCACCGCGGATGACATGGGTGATCGCCATGTCGGCATCGTCGACGACCACCGCCAGGTTGTAGGTGGGTGAGCCGTCGGTGCGGCGGATGATCAGGTCATCCAACTCCTGGTTGCTGAAGACCATCCGGCCGCGGATCAGGTCATCGACCAGCACCTCGCCGTCCAGCGGGTTGCGGAAGCGGATGACGTGGGGAGTGGCGGGGTCGACTTGATGTTCGCGGCACCGGCCGTCATACCGGGGTTTGAGTTTTTGCGCCATCTGCTCCTCGCGCATGGATTCCAGACGCTCCTTGGGGCAGTCGCAGCGGTAGGCCAGGCCGCGGGCCAGGAGGTCGTCGATGACCGCGTGGTAGCGGTCGAAGCGCTGGGTCTGATAGAAAGGCCCTTCGTCGTAGTCCAGGCCGAGCCAGGTCATGCCTTCCAGGATGGCGTTGACCGACTCGGCGGTCGAGCGCTCCAGGTCGGTGTCCTCGATGCGCAGGACAAACCGGCCGCCGTGTTTGCGTGCATGCAGATAGCAAAAAAGTGCAGTGCGGGCGCCGCCGACGTGCAGATAACCGGTCGGGGATGGAGCGAAACGGGTACGGACGGTCATGATCGCACGGGACTCCCTGGGCATTGGCCCGGACATGGCGTAACGCATGGCCTGGGCGTTGGACAAGAGCGGGATTCTAGCAGTATGTTGCCGTCATGAGATTTGCCGAAACGAACGACAGCGCTGTTTATCTGGTCCAGGCCTACGGGCCCGAGGGGATCCGTGTCGGCGGGCGCACCCTCACCCGTGGTCTGATCCTGACCCCGGAGCGGATCATCGAGGACTGGGGGCCTCGGGGGATCGCCGACCTGGATCCAGGGCATCTGCAAACCCTGATCGCGCTGTCTCCGGAAGTGATCGTATTCGGCACCGGTGCCATGCAGGTGTTCCCCGACCCGGCACTGTACTTTGCGGTGCTGGAACGGCGGATCGGCTGCGAGGTGATGGATACCGGCGCGGCCTGCCGCACGTACAATATCCTGGTTGCCGAGGGTCGACGGGTGGCCGCTGCGCTGCTGCCCTGGTGACGCCCGGCGCCGGTTTTCAATTGCCAATCCTCAATCTCAGGAAGTCGTGCCCACTCATGGACCGTAAAATTATCCTCGGCGTGCTGACTGCCGCCATTCTCGGCTTTGTCGGCGTCCTGTTGCTGATGCCCCCGACCATCCAGGACGCCGTGGTGCGCCTGCCCTGGCGGGTGACCACGGACCAGGCCGGCCGCACCCAGGTCTTCGGCTTCACCCTGGGCAAGACGACGCTTGGCGAGGTGCGCAAGTTCTTCGGCGAGGACGGCAGCATCAACCTGTTCAAGGCGCCGGACGGCCCCGAGCCGCTGGGCGTCGAGGTCTTTTTCGAACAGGTCTATCTGCAGAGCCTGCGCGCCGACTTCATCGTCACCCTGGACGTCAGCCAACGGACCCTGGCACCCATGTACGAGCGCGGGCTGCGCATCAGCCAGATGGAAAGCGGCAGCAAGCGCGTGAAACTCGACCCGAATGATGTTGCAACCCTGCTCGCCAGTCCCATCCGTACCATCACCTATCTGCCCCACACCCGACTCAGCACGGAGGTGATCGAGAAACGCTTCGGTGCCCCGGCCGAGCGCCGCATCGAGCCCGAAACCAACGTCGTCCACTGGCTCTATCCCGAGCGCGGCTTCGACCTCGCCCGGCACCCCAAGGGCAAGGTTGTCATCCAATACGTGAACCGGGCGGACTTCGCGCGGCTGGTGCAACCACTGGGCGGGTCCTGACCCGCACCCGACGTACTGTCGCAGATTGCTGCCGAACGGTACCCGAATCAGACGATTCCTACCCCACACTCAGCCATCGGTGGGCAGCTTTGCCTGACTGCTTTAGTTAGTATTTAAGTCGACAGGTTGGCTGGAAGACTTTGGTTAAGACCGGAGGCTGGGATCATGAACAGGCGAGTCGATGTCGCCGTTATCGGCGCGGGTCATGCGGGTTTGAGCGCGATCAGAGAGGTCCGTCAGTCGAACAAGCGCTTCGTGCTGATCAACGGCGGCGGCCCCGGCACCACCTGCGCCCGGATCGGCTGCGTGCCGTCGCGCGTTGCGCTCCATCTGGCGGAGGTCTGCAACGGCCGGCGTGCCGCCGACTGGCTTGGCCGCACGGGCGGCGCGTCCTGGGAGGTCGACCCGACCGCGGTGCTGGACCACATGCGCGTGCTGCACGATTCCTATATCGATTCGGCGCTGACCGGCGGCGTCGATGCGCTGGGCGATGCGCTGATCGAGGATTATGCCCGGTTCATCGGCCCCAACACGCTGCGGGCCGATGGCCAGACCATCGAAGCCGCCGCCATCGTCATCGCGACCGGTGCGCGCAGCGTCGTCCCCTCCGATTGGCAGGAGCGACTGGGCGACCGGGTCCTGACCATTGAAACACTGTTCGAACAGGACCAGCTGCCCGCGGCGGTGGCGGTGGTCGGTTTAGGGCCGATCGGTCTGGAGATGAGCCAGGCGTTACATCGACTGGGGGTGCGGGTGATCGGCATCGATGCCGGTGACCGCGTCGCTCACCTGCCCGACCCGATCGTCAATCAGGCGGCGGTGGCGATGCTGCGCAATGCGTTTCCGATCTGGCTCGGCGCGCGCGCCACGGCGGAGCGCAGCGGTGACAAGGTGCTGGTCCGCGCCGGGCCGAATCAGGTCCTGGTGGATCGGGTTTTCATCGCGACGGGTCGTCATCCCAACCTGGATCGCCTGGGCCTGAACATGGCCGGTTGTGCCACCGACAGCCGTGGTGTGCCGATCCATCACCCCGCAACCCTGCGGGTCGGCCGCCTGCCGATCTATGTTGCCGGCGACGCGGGCGGCACCCCGGCCAATCTGCAACTGGCCGCTGAGCAGGGTCGGGTCGCGGGCTACAACGCCTCTCACCACACGCCCATCACCCTGCCCGCCAAGACCCCCATGTCCATCGTCTTCAGCGAGCCGAGCATTGCGTGGGTGGGTCCCGACTGGTCCGCGTTGGATCATAGCCAGGTTCTGGTCGGGCAGATGCGCTTCGGTCCGCCGGGGCAGCCCGTGTCCTGCGGTCCGCATGGTGCGCTACTGCGGGTCTACGCGGATCGCCGGGATGGCCGCGTCATTGGCGGTGCCATGGTTGGACCTGGCAGCGAGCATTTGGCCCACCTGCTGGCGTGGGGTGCCCAGCAGTGCCTGACCGTCCACCAGATGCTGGAAATGCCCTTCTACCATCCGGTGGTCGAAGAGGTTCTGCAGGACGCCCTGAAGGAACTGGCGCGGCGGATTCCTCCGGTACGGTCGCGCGCGTCCACGCTGGGTCGATTGATCACCTGGCGGGGGCGGGCGGCACACGCGGCCTGATCGGCGAGGGTCGCGCCGCCCGCTCATCCGGCGTGATGGCGTCTCGGTCGTTGTCGTAATCGTTGTCGTAATCGGAGAAGCGATTCAAATTTGGCATGAGCCGCCCGATGCCAATCGGGATTCGATTACGACAACGACAACGATGGGATTGGTTGTTTAACTTATTTCTTACTCGTTACTGAGCCTTGAGACCGCCCGGCCGCCGCGGTTACCGCCTCCACCAACATCCGGCAGCTCTTCACCAAATCGTCGCCCCGGTGCAGATCGCCGCCGATCAGGAGCATGCAGTCGCGGCCGTAGAAGTCGATCAGCTCGGGTACCCGCTCGAGCCGCAGGCCGCCCGCCGGTACCGGGAAAATCGGTCTGAAATGGCCCATAGGGCGGACGGCGCCGTCGACGACCGCGCGGCAGTCCTCCTGGGTAAAGGCGAAGCGTCCGCCGTAGCTCGGAAAGATGGTCGCGTCGGCCCCGGCCAGCCGGTTGAGTTGACCATAGAGGCAGCCGTGGGCGACGCCGCTGCGCGGGTCCAGGGTGAAACTGCCCTGGAAGGCCGGATGGCTCAGGATCGGCAGGTCCAGGGTGTCGTCATCGGCCAGGGTGCGCAGCGCATCCAGACCGGCGAGCCCTGGGCAGAATAGCAGGCCGCCCGCGCCGGCCGCCCGCGCGAACCGGGCGCGGCGGGCGATCTCCAGGGCGGGCGCGGTGACATTGGGCACATAGAGCGCATGTCCGCCCGTTTCCTGATTCGCCCGTGCGACCGCCTCGCCGCAGCGGGTGACGCGCTCGTCGAAGGGGCAGAACGTCTGATCGGCCAGTCCGTGGTCATCCTTGATCAGGTCGATACCGCCCAGGGCCAGCCGGTAGGCCAAATCGGCCAGTGCCCGTGGGCGCAGCCCCATGGGCTTGACGGCCGCGCACAGGAGCGGCCGATGCCGGACCCCGAGTCGGTCGCGCAGCCCCGCCTGTCCGAAGCGCGGTCCGCGATAGAGCAGCGCCAGGCGTTCCGACAGGTCGAAGCGCACCAGCCGAATACCGGGTTTGATGCTGCTATTGCCAAAGAGGCAGTTGACGAGTTGCGTCAGTTCCCGTCCGGCGACCTCGATCGGATAGCGGATGACCGCCTCCCAGCGGTCCTCCTCCAACTGCTCCAGGGCGGCAAGCTGCCCGACGATCTGCTCGCGGATGGCCGCGTGCGGGATCAGATCCTCCGGAAACTCCACCGTCTGTTCCAGGCAGATGTCCAGCGCCCGCTGCCGCGCTTGCGTCGCGGTGGCCGCTCCGGCGAGGTGGTAAACAGCAGTGAAGCGTTCGCCGCAGAGAGTTAGCGGTTGATTGTCGGTATTCATTACGCTATTCCGACGCGATTTTTCATCACGTGTCTCAGACGAAGCGGGATCTCGATCCGATGCGGCGCAGGAGCCTGTGCTATTGCGCCCAAAGGTCTCATAAATCCTCGGTCTTGTCTGCGGTGGCCAAGGTTTCCAGCCGCACCTCAGCCAGCGCCGCCTCGGTGAGCCCAAGCCGAGCGCCGGTCAAGTCCTCCGCCGCGCGCACCAGAGCCATGGCGTCCAGTCCGTATTCGCGCAGCAGATAGTCGCGGCCGGCGCCGTGCGCGTAGGTGTCGCGCAGTCCGAGCCGGATCAGGCGTTTGCCCAGACCGGCCTCGGCCAGCGACTCGGCGACGGCGGAGCCCAGGCCGCCGATGATGCCGTGGTTCTCCATGGTGATGACACCGTGCCTGACGCCGGCAATCGTCTCCAGGATCAGGGGGTCGGTGAAGGGCTTCAAGGTCGAGACATGCAGATGAGCGACCGCGAGCCCGGCGGCACGTAGTGCGGCGGTGGCGCGCAGCGCTTCCTCGGTGCAGATGCCGGTGGACAGCACCGCCAGATCCCCGCCCGCGCCGAGCGGTCGAGCTTGCCCGAGCCGCAGCGGCGCGCCGGGGTCGAACAACCGCGGCACCTCGCCGCGCAGCATCCGCACATAGACTGGGCCATTGATCGCCTGGGCCGCATCGAGCACGGACTCGACCTCGGTCGCATCGCCGCATTCCAGCACCGTCATGTTCGGCAGGAGGCGCATCAGCGCCACATCGTCGATCGCCTGGTGCGTCACGCCGCCCGCGGTGGTGAGGCCGGGCAGGAACCCGATCAGGCGGACCGGCAGGTTGGGGTAGGCGATCGACATGGCGACCTGGTCGAACGGGCGCCGGCAGATGAAGACCGCGAAGGTGTGGACGAAGGGGGTGAAGCCCTCGCGCGCCAGGCCGGCGGCGAAGCTCATCATGTTCTGCTCGGCCATACCCATCGAGAAGAAACGGTCCGGGTAGGCATCGCGGAACCCGTCCGCCTCGCAGGAGGCGGTGAGATCCGCGGAGAGCACCAAGACCTCCGGCCGGTCTTTGGCCCAGCGGACCAGGTTGACTCCATGGGGACGTTGGACTGTTTCGATTGGGGTCGTGGTCATCAGGCGGCTGCCTCGCGCAGGGTCGCCAGCAATTGGCTGTACTCGGCGAACTCCTGTTCGCCTTTGAAGCGGACGTAATGGAGCTTGGGTGCGCGTGCGCGCAGCAGGTCGATGCCCCGGCAGGGGTCGGTGCGGGCGATCACCACCAGCGGTCGGTCACGGTCCGTTGTGCGAGCGGCGGCGGCCGGGGCGGCAAGCGCATCGCTGTCGTGGCCGTCGACCTCGTGCACCTCGGCACCGAAGGCGCGCAGCCGCGCGGCCAGCGGCTCGATGGTCATGACGGACGCCATGGCCCCGTCGCACTGCTGGGCATTGGCGTCGACATAGACGCCGAGCCGGCCGATGCGGTGATGCGCCAGGGCGGCGAAGGCCTCCCAGGCTTGGCCTTCCTGGAACTCACCGTCCGACATGAAGACCCAGACCCAGCCGGGTTCCCCGCGCAGCCGCCGCGCCAGCGCGATGCCGCCGGCCTGGCTGATGGCCTGGGCCAGCGATCCGGCGGTGACCTCATGACCGGGGGAGTGCTCGGCACCGATCAGCTCCACCGTGCTGCCGTCCTGGTTGAACTGCGCAAGCGCAGCGGGTCCCAGCCGGCCGACCTCGATCAGCAGGGAGTAGAGCACGAGCGCATAGTGCACCGGAGAGAAAATGAAGCGGTCGAGCTCCGGCGCCCGCGGGCCGTTGTAGTCCGCACCGGTGAAACTGGCGGGATTGTCGGCGCCGGGCACGCCGGCGAAGGGACGGGGCGTCAGCGGCGCCTGACTCGGCCCCAGGCGCATCACGCGCAAATAGAGAGTCGCCAGCACCTCGGCCGCCGAACAGGCCTGACTCAGATAGCCGCCGTTGTGCAGCAGGGTGTGTTCGAGCACCCGGCGGCGCACGGCGGCGGCGACCTGGCCGACCTGGGTTCGGGGGTCTGGGGAAGGGAATCTGGCTTGGTCCATCGCGGGTCTCGGCTGGTTTCGATCGCTTGGCCGATTGTATCGCCGATTGGAGCGAGGTTACGCGGCTCAAGTGATGTGGTCGCGAGCCTCGATCAAGATTCCGGCCACTTGGGCTCGCCGGGTGCGTAGTCAGGCCATCCTGGCCTGACACCCTCAGGGCTGGAAGCCCTGACGACGCATGCCGCTGGCCGGGATTACCATCAAGGCCGTGGTCACGAGCCTGTCAGTCCCGCGCGGATCTGATATGGTTATGGCAATCCAAGCTCAAAGCCCCGGATCGCGACATGCTTGCGCCTGAACCGGCCAACCCCATCCACCGCATCAGCGTCGAGCAGTTCCAGTCTGGCCCTCGATCTTGGCGCCAAGCTGTCCAACTATGCCCGTGCTGGCATTCACCGCTATTGGGTGGTGGATCTTCGCCATCGCATACTGCACGATCACCGCGATCCGGACCGTTTCGGGCGGCGGTACCGCCAAGTGCATTCCCTGACTACGGGCGAGGTTGTCTTCGAGCTGGGGGATGCGCGGATCGGCGTGCCGGTGGCCGCGATCCTGCCGGACTGACGCATCCGGTTTGCCGCCATGCCCGAATCTGGGGACAATGGTCGGCTAACCACGCTACCGAGAACACCCCCGATGTCCGACAAGGCCCCTTGGATCACCTACCGTCCTGAACTCAAGGTCCTCGACTGCACCATCCGCGACGGCGGTCTGGTCAATGCCCACCAGTTTTCCGACACCTTCGTCGGTGCCGTCTATCGCGCCTGCGTCGACGCCGGCCTGGATTACATGGAGATCGGCTACAAGAATTCGAAAAAAGTCTTCCCGAAAGACAAGTTCGGCCCCTGGCGGCACTGCGATGAGGCCGATATCCGGCGGGTCGTCGGCGACCATGACGCCGCCCGCACCGGGCTGAAGCTCGCCGCGATGGCCGACGCCGGCAAGAGTGACTGGCAGACGGATATCTGTCCCTGCGCGGACAGCCCGCTCGACGTGATCCGGGTCGCCTTCTACGCCCATCAGGTCTCGGAGGCGGTGGAAATGATCCACCACTGCCACGGGCTGGGCTACGAGACCACCGCCAACCTGATGGCCGTCTCCAATATCACCGAGGAGGAGATCGACACCGTCCTGGAGGCGATCGCCGAGACCCCGGCCAGCACCATGGTCATCGTCGACAGCTTCGGCTATCTCTATCGCGAGCAGATCGATCGGCTCTACAAGAAATACGCCGCGGCCATGGCGGGGAGCGGCAAGGAGATCGGCATCCATGCCCACAACAACCTGCAACTCGCCTTCGCCAACACGATCGAAGCGATCATCCTGGGCTGCAATCGGGTAGACTCGACGATCTACGGCTTCGGCCGCGGTGCCGGCAACTGTCATACCGAACTCTTGCTCGGCTTCCTGCGCAACCCCAAGTTCGATTTGCGGCCCATCGTCGACGTGATCCAGCATCATGTGGCACCCCTGCGCAAGGAACTGA
>Ga0247841_10003504_pt1 | contig 28896 bp, 29 predicted proteins | sample LaCruzMarch2015__2_FD_192410 | JGI IMG/M metagenome (GOLD analysis project Ga0247841, IMG submission 192410) | Freshwater microbial communities from meromictic Lake La Cruz, Castile-La Mancha, Spain - LaCruzMarch2015_18m | ecosystem: Environmental > Aquatic > Freshwater > Lake | place: Spain... | reverse complement strand
CATTCATGGACCAGTACCACCGATTTCAATACGCTTCATGAACCGCCGTGTACGGAACCGTACGCACGGTGGTGTGGGAGGACGGCGGGGGTAACCCCGCCTCCTACCCGATTCTGCTAAAGGCGTCGATCAAGGACTGCTTCCAGTTGCGATACGTCATGCCGGTTCGCTCCATCTCATCATATTCGGCTAGACCTGCGCGCCAAAGGGAAAGGAAGAATCCCGGTACGCAGAACAAAGACGATTCCTTCAAACACTTGGCGATAAGGAATAGGTTTTCGACCTCCACCTTTTATCCGTTTATAATTCTTCTCACTATCCCGTTCTGGTGGAGGAATCAGTGGATTAACAAGCTCCCAGAATGCGTCCGATACCTCCCATGACTGTATTCGTTTTGCCATAAATCAACCTCCTTGATGGTGATGTTAATCTATGGCATTGATTATCAATTTATTGCACTTGTTTTTCCCTGCGCGGATATGGATTACAATAAAAGGATGCCGCCTATTCTTCTGCCTACCTTGTAGATCGATCCTGCTGTCAGTCATGCTCATGCCCTTTCATTGGATAAAATCTTTGCTATGGAAATAAGGGAGCAGGCGGCGCACTCCGTTTTCGAGATATATTTCATTAAGTGGATGTATATATTAACTATTCTACGGGGAAAGTCTCTGCGCCCCACTGCTGCATTAGGTTTCGTTTTAGATTAATCATATCAAATAGTTAAGACCTATCGGAGTCCGACTTTTTTAAATTTTTACTGACTGGATTTCAAACGTCCGTAGTCGTCTTCAGCCCTTTCGATGTCGTCCTCTCCAAAATAGTCACCTCTTTGAACCTCGATGAAAACCGTATTGTTTTTACTCATGTTGCTGATGCGGTGCCAGGAGCCCTGGGGTATATCCACGCTGCTGCCTGCTTGAACAGGAATCTCATCCTCATCCTTTCTCACGATCGCATTCCCCTGGACGATGTGCCAGTGTTCCGCACGGCGTCGATGCCTTTGCAGACTCAGCCTCTGGCCCGGGTAGACAACAATCCTCTTGACCTTGTGATCCAGTTCATCTGCAAGCACCCTGTAATATCCCCACGGCCGATGGTCTTCTTCCATTTTCACTCTCCTTGCCTATTCTATAAACTGCACACAAGACTTTGCGTGATTCGTTTCCCAATATATCCAGATTTCATGAAAACAATTTTGCGTATCCATGGTCTGTTTGTTAATGCTCAAAGCAGTTTCTCCCATTTGGCATTTTTCAATGTTTCGGTGATTTTCCGGACTTCCTGCGATTTATCCAAGTCCGCCACCAGAAGCGCATCGGGAATGTCCACGACAAGGCAATTCTTGAGCCCAATGCAGGCCACGAGTTTTCCGCTTCCCGATGAAACAAAGCTTCCCTCGCAGTCGATCAGCAGGGAATCCCCTTCGGAAAGATTTCCTCTCTCGTCATGTTCTTCCCTTCTTAAGTCGTAGAGAGAGGCCCAAGAACCGACATTGCTCCATCCGCACTCGCAGGGGACAACCATCAGGGGATATTTCGTCTTTTCCATGATTCCATAATCGAAGGAGACGGATGCGATCTGTCCATAGACAACCTCGATTTCTCTTTCGAAATCGGCGTTGTGGATACTGCTTTTGAGTCTCTCGAGACCTCTGTAGAGATCGGGAAGGTGTATTTTTATCTCCAAGAGGATAACCTCCGGCGTGGCTACGAAGATCCCCGCATTCCAGAGATAGTCGCCCTGTGTCAAGTAGTGTTTTGCTGTTTCGAGATCCGGCTTTTCCACAAAAGCGGAAACCCGGTATGCAGGGGTTTCTTCCGCATCTATGTTTTCCTGATCTCTTCGAATGTATCCGTATCCGGTGTCGGGCCTATTGGGCACGATACCCAAGGTAACAATCGCGCCGGATTCAGCTAAAGATGCGGCCTAGCCGAGGGCCCGAAGAAATGCGCCCGTATTGAAGATGAAATGATCCGCCGGAAGGAATGCGATCGCACCCTTTGCCCCCGCATACTCGGCGTAGAGTGCAACTAGGCCGAGGCAGGGTGCCGTGTTTCTTCCGACCGGCTCCGAGACAATCTGAACCCCTTGCCCGGTGAAGAGCCTCCGGGTTTTTTCTTCGTGCTCCCGTGAGATCACAAAGCGTCAACTCCTCGTCCCGCGCCAGGGGAGCAAGCCTCAACCACCATTGGGCCACGACCGGTGATGTCTAATAACTGTTTCGGAATATGTCGGCGGCTTGCCGGCCAGAACCTTGTGCCAGCGCCCCCGGCCATGATTATACAATGCATGTCCCCCTCCAAGAAATGTTCAGGTTATTAAGCAGTTTGAATTATTGAGTAACAACTCTCCATATAGAAGTCAAGAGCGAATTGCCTCAACCTGAACCTGCCATCTCTCCAGGCCGATGGTAAGTCCGGAGGGGCATGTCGAATGAATTCGACTAATATGCGGCAGCTTTATGGATTAAATCTTGCGGAAGTGAATAAGAATGACAATAACAGTTTGACGCGCCCCGGCATTCTGTATATACTTACCATACGCCAATCATCTAGGGGGTATAGATAAAAACAGATGGATTTCATTACCGCATTCATTCTGGGTATTGTCCAGGGAGTTTCAGAGTTTCTGCCCATTTCCTCCACGGGACACATGATTCTCGCTTCCCACTTAATGGGGATTGCCCATACGGAATTCCATAAGAGCTTCGAGATCGCCATCCAGGCGGGAACAATTCTCTCCGTGGTCGTCCTTTACTGGCGGAGCCTGCTAATAGATATTGAAGTCATGAAGAGGATTGTTGTGGCCTTTCTTCCCACGGGCATTCTTGGACTCACACTGTACAAACTGATCAAGGGCTACCTTTTGGGCTCGGAAAATGTGGTCTTGGGATCCCTCTTGATCGGAGGCATCTTTCTCATTGCCTTCGAGTGTTGGTATCGGGAGAAAGACGATGCCGCGAGCGAAATCCGCGAGATTTCATATAAAAATGCCTTCATCATCGGCCTGTTCCAGTCTATTGCGATGATTCCCGGGGTATCCCGATCCGCTTCTACCATCGTCGGCGGCTTGATACTGGGTTTGAAACGCAAAACAATTGTGGAGTTCACTTTCCTTCTGGCTGTACCCACCATGCTGGCCGCCACTGCCTACGACCTACTCAAGAGCGGCTCGCAGTTTTCCGCCGGTGAGTTTCAATATCTAATGGTTGGCTTTGTCACCGCCTTCATTGTGGCCATCCTGAGTATCAAGTTTCTGCTTCGTTTCATCCGGACCCATACCTTCATTCCCTTCGGCGTCTATCGCATTGTCCTCGTGGTGCTCTGGATTCTGCTTCTCAAGGTATAATGTTGATTAAAAAAGGAAATTCTTATCTGTCGTAATGAAGACGTAAGGTCCTTGGAACTATGGCATAATCAACGATACATCATGAATATGACCCTTACCCAATTTCAGTTTGGATCGTGACGCTTTTTTTATTACGGGAATTATCCTTTTATTCTTAAATTCTTTTTCATGGTTAGTGTATTCATTTTGCTGCCTCTCTTATATTGGACCTCATCCATAATCTTCTGGATAATGTAAAGTCCATAACCACCTTCGGGGTGCTGGTCAAAAGCCGGCTGAGGGACCTCCTCAAAGTTGAAACCAGCTCCTTGGTCACTGACCTCGATGACCAGTTGTGTCTCAGACATGTGAAAGCTGACGATCACCATGGCCGATTCAGCGACATCGGCCCCGTGGCGAATGGCGTTGGTGCAGGCCTCGCTCACGGCCAGTTCCACCTCATCTGCTAAACTACTTGACAGATTCAGTTCCTTGATGGTCTCACAGAGAAGCCGCGACGCACCGGTCACAAGATGCAAGTAACTAAGGTTTTGCAAGAACCGTATGGTTAGCTCAACCGATACTGCGTTCATTTTCCCGCATCCTTCTCGGGATACTGGAAACTCACCACGGCATTCCGGGCATCATCAAAGATTTCAAATATTCTATGCAGACTGATAAGTTCAAAAACGGCCCGCACACGGTCCTGGAGCCCTGCGATCCGGACATCTCCCCCCAGTTTACGAACAGAGCGCAGGCATGCCACCAGGCTACCCAATCCCGAACTGTCCACAAAATCGATGTCAGCCATATCGATTACCAGGTGGATTTGCCCATTCTTAGCGTAATCGTTGACTCTATCCTTCAAACTGACTGCCGAGACGGAATTGAGCCGACCTCGCATTTTCAATACCGTTACCTTGCCGATGACTTCATCCATAATCTCCATTATATCTGCTCCTTTCTATGGCCAATAAGCTAATGTCATCTTCGAATTCATCACTGCCCCGCCATTCAAGAAGGCTCTTCTCTAATTTTTCCATAGCGGAGCGCAACGAGAGGCCTTCCCATTTCTGCAATAGATCCACCAGCCGCTCCGTCGAAAATTCCTGTCCATCCTGATTGGTGCATTCGGTGATCCCGTCGGAATAGAGGATGAGGCGCTCCCCCGGCTTGAGATAAATCTCAAGCTCTTCGTAGGTCGCATTGGGATTGAGCCCGACGGGAAATCCACCGCTGCCCAAGAGCACGGGCTCTTCACCTTTTCGCATGTGAATTGGAGAAGGCTGGCCTGCCTGCACCATGGTCATCCGGCCATCCCTGGTATCCATGATCCCGAATATCATAGTGAAATACTGAATGGTTTCGTCATCTGTCTGGAACCTCAGGTTCAGTTCATGCACCGTTTTTACAGGCGAAGAAAACTGGCGTCGATCGACCCCGCCCCCCTGACCGTCCCCTGCCGGGATGGTTAAAGAGCTGAGGATTTTCGTCAGCGTGAACGACAACATGGCTGCCTGGACCCCATGTCCGGAGACATCGAGCAGGAAAAAGCAGACGTGGTCCCTGTCCAGTTTGATGTAATTATAGGTGTCCCCGGCAACAAAGCTGCACGGGAGGAAAATCCCGTCGAACGAGAATCCAGAGGAGACTCTTCCTGGCCTCGGCAACAGATCTTTTTGCAGATGGGCTGCCGCCTCGAGGTCTTTGCGGATAGTGGAAAGTGCTTTCGAGAGCCTCTCGTTCCGATCTTCCAAAGTCTTTTCGAGATTCAGTACCCGCTCGCCGGCGTGAATACGGACAATCAGTTCGTCCTTGTCAAACGGTTTGGCGATGTAATCATCAGCGCCCGATTCCATTGCTGCGACCAGTTCACCCTTGGTGTCTTTAGCCGTCAGGATGATGACGTACACATACCACGGGAAAGAGGCGGCACGGATTCGTTTGCAAAGCTCCAGCCCATCCATTCTAGGCATGAGCCAATCGCTGATCACGAGCTGAATTTTCTCCTTTTCGAGAACCGCCAGGGCCTCAATTCCGTCGGAGGCTGTTAAAACCTCATACCCCTTGGCGGTGAGAATGCTCCTTATGAGCAATCGCATTTCCATATCGTCGTCTACAACGAGAATGCGCATTTTTCATTCTCCCTCATTCCTTTTCGTTCTAACCCACTCGCCGTCGGTCCCACTTTTAAAGATCTTGAGATAGATTCGAGTTCCGGCACCATATTCTCCCAATGGAATTTCCCTGATCCCTTGCCGAAGTATTTCACGGAATGATCGGCCTGGATGCTGAGGCGCTGGTCGAGATGATACTTGCCGATACGACGCTGCAGTCCCTCGAAAATGCATGGTTGATTCGCGCTCATAGGGATTCGAATCAGATCAACCGAGCATCATGGCGAAAAGAGCCTTAAAGAATATCTTCAAGTCCCACCATGTAGAGCGCGTCGCTGCATAATAACTCTCCATCACCATTTTCTCTTCCCAGTCGAGATCATCACGGACTTCCAGTTCCCATAGGTGAAACAGCCCGAGCGGTGTATTGACTCTCAAATCCTTCCACTCCTCCGGCAAATGGCGAGACTCTTCATCAGTGAGAGGGGAAACCCCCACCATATTGAGATCTCCCCTTATCACATTGATCAGTCCCGGAATTTTGCGAATGAGCCTATTACCACTCCTGAAAAGAAAAAGGTCGAAAGACTGTAGGGTGGTCTCTCCGTCAAGATTCATTCGACCATAGGTGTGTAACCGCTTTTCAGAAAAGAAAAACTTCTGCGAGGGAAAGATAAGGTGATATAAGAACAGGGTAACCAAAAGAGGCGAGACCAAAATTAGGGAGAATAGCGCAAGTACCAGATTTAGCAGCCGTTCGCCTTTGCTTGCCAGTGTCCTTTTTTCAAGGTCTCCGAGAATAAGATCATCCCCCATGTGCACGTGCAGCATGCGGGGTATTTGGAACATCCAGTTCTTTTTGATGAGGGCATCCTTTATTTCCGTAAGGGGGCCGACATAGGTGTTACTTAGAACCAGACTGTCCCGAACGGATGCGCCTTGATCAATGATCACCTGGTTGCCGATGACGGTTCCCGGACCAATGGATGACCCTCCCTGTATATTACAGTGGTCGCCGATAAGCAGTGGCGCTTCCAGCTTGGCATTGGGATGAATTCGGCAGTTTCTGCCTAACCAAAGACCTTCTTTCATCGCCTTTCCAGGGATCAGAATGCTTTTGAAATCGCCCTCAAGTGCACGCCGGTTTACCATCACAAGATCAGCTAGCGATTTGACCCTTTGGAAGTTGAAAGGTGAACAATAAGTATTCACAATATCATGTTCCCGCCCCAGCCGGTTGGGAACGTCCGGAGAAACGCCATGGGGGCCAAGCTTGATAAAGGACTTGAAGGCTTCTCCATTCATGATCAAAGGATAGAAATCGATCGCCTCCAATCCTTCGGTAGTTGCATGCTGAAGCTTTGGTTGATCAGGGCCGATAGTAGTGCTTGCAAGACAAATATCTCCTTGTCCTTGGCGTTGAACATTAATAAAATCGGAAATGTCGAGGTCAGTGACAAGGTCTGCCGGCAGGCAGAGAAAGGAACCTTCAAGTTTCGATGCCTCAATGCGGCCCAGAGCGTCGGTAATCCCGCGGTAACTGCTCAGGAGTGAGTAGGAAAGTCGCACGCCCCATCGTGAGCCGTCTCCAAAGTAATTTTCCGTTTCATAGGGCATATGTTTGACGATCAGTAATATCTCCTCAATATGATGCCTTACCAGGAGTTCGATGAGATGTTCCACAATGGGCTTATTGACCACGGGAAGCAAGAATTCCGGTATCCAGGAAGTCAACGGCGCCAAGTCCCCTGTGTTGGTTGTCGGGAAAATTATTGCCTTCATGTGGGTTTCTTTAGCATTTGCTCCGCGGCAGCAAGATCCGGGGCAATATGAAACAGGTGGTTGAGCTTGGTGAGACGAAACAGCTGAATCACGTTTTCCTTTGAGAAGATGCGGTCAACAGTCTCATCCATGTTCAGGTTGTCAAGGGGGATCCCAAGGATTACGACAGATTCGGGAATCATCAGTAGGCACCTTTCCCCAACAGCACTGCCGGTATTGTCTTAAACAGGAGTTTGATGTCGCCCCAAAAGGACTGGTTTTCAATGTACTGGACGTCCAGGCGAACCTGGCCTTTAAAATCAATCTCACTACGCCCGCTCACTTGCCAGATACACGTAATTCCAGGGATAGCATCCAGACGCCGCCGATCGGCATATTCATATTCAGCCACCTCCTTGGGCACCGGGGGGCGTGGCCCGACTAGTGACATATCACCCTTGAGCACGTTCCAGAGTTGAGGCAATTCATCGATGGACAACTTTCGCACGATACGGCCCACCCGCGTAATCCGTGGATCGCGCTTCATCTTGAAAATTACTCCGCCGGATTCATTCTGGTCGAGCAGTTGATCCTTCATCTTGTCGGCGCCCATGACCATTGACCGGTACTTGTAGATCGTGAACAGCTTACCCCACTTACCAACCCTTATCTGCTTGTAAAAAGCAGGGCCGGGATTGTCTATCTTTATTGCCACGAATGTGATGAGAAAGATCGGGAAGAGAATAACAAGCATCATGACGGACACGCACACATCGAGAAATCTTTTAACGAAATAGGCGGACTCGGTTACGCCGATCCAACTGTACTTCTTGAAATAGAAGTAAGCTGTGCTCTGTATCCTCGCGATGTGTGTCCCGCCCTTTGCATATTTCCGATACAGCTGATCAAGGATATCGGGCTCTGATCTTTTATTCCTGGTGTTCATCAGTACCCTCGATTCTGTTTCCTGGTCCACGAACTCCCAAAATGTGTTGCATTTTTCACCGCCGATGAGTTTTGCACCCACCCCGTAACGATAAGCGGACCTACCTGATCGTTAATTTACCTTTTCCTAAAGGTCTCCCCATTGTCAAGACAAAATTGTGGAAGTCAGTACACAGCATTTCAGGAAGCTAATGACTCGTGATCGCTTTTACAGCGGCTGTCAAGAAACTACAGGCTCCCATCGCCTTGTCAATAATACTTATGATATTGACTTTAGCTTTGATAATGGCGTTAAGGTATGGTCGGAGCGGATGAGTATTACCATGAACTTGGAGTATATGTTTTGAGCATAAAGATTACAGTCAACGATAAATCGATATGAAGCGAATAGAGCGGGAAATCAAGACGGTCGGCATCATGATTGATATGTACTGCCGACACCATCATGGCAGTGATAAACTCTGCAAAAGCTGTCAAGATCTATATTCCTATGCCCGTCAGAGATCTCTCAAATGCCCATTTGGGGAAGACAAGCCCCCGTGTGGTAGATGTCGACTCCATTGTTATAAGCCGAAAATGAAAGCTGAAATTAGAGAGGTAATGAAATATTCTGGACCAAAAATAATCTATTCACATCCGATTCTTGCAATACGACACCTTATGGTAACACGTAAAGAAGCGCCGGCAACGGAAAAACGGAAATAATTAAATCATGAGTTTAGATTTAAAGCAAAAGCAGTTTAATTTCATTTCATCTGCCCAATATTAATCCGGTCCTTTTATAGAGGGCTACCCGGTAGTTATTGTTTAAAGGACCATCTCGATCAGATGGGGACCTGGTTCTTCGATCGCTCGTTGCAGTTCCTCGGCGAGATCTTCGGCAATGGTTACAGATACGGCAGGCACGCCCATTCCCTGACTGACGCTAACCCAGTCGATGGCAGGGTTCCCCAGATTGCTCAGTGACAGTGATTTCGGCCCTGGCGTGGTACACCCGGCCCGCATCATTTCCAGCTGCAGGATGAAATAACTCCGGTTCGAGCAGATCAGGGTGGTCACATTAAGGTCTTCCCTGGCCTGTGTCCAGAGCCCTTGAACGGTGTACATGGCGCTGCCGTCCGCCTCGAGATTGATAACGGCACGGTCGGGACAAGCTACGGCGGCCCCTGTCGCACAGGGAATACCATGACCTATGGCCCCCCCGGTGACGGTAATGTAACTATGCGGTGCAACCGTTGCCGCTTGCGGGTAATAGGCAAAAGCCGCCGTTAGGCCCTCATCGACGATGATGGCGTGCTCCGGCTGTAGCGCCGCGAGCACGGTGCAGGCCTTCTCGGCGGTCAGCTTTCCCTCGGGGACTGCGGGTCGTCCGTAAATAGAAACCATAGCCCGGAGGTCATTGTCCGCCTTCGGTGCATGCAGGGCATCCGCCAGTACTTCCAGAGCAACGGCGGCATCCTGGCCTTCCCCGGCGATACGTATCTTGCGGCTGGCCGGATCCAGCAGATAGCTTGCCCCGTTTTCATATCCGAAGAAGGCCACGGGCTCTCTCGCACCGGCCAGGATCACCCCATCGTATGGAGACAGTGCCGCTATCGCTTGTTCCGGAAAATAAGGAATTCTTGGCAGGAAAGGCAGACCGGCGCCCCGATCCATATAGGCCGGAAATGTGACGGACATAAGATCGCACCCGGTGGCCGCTTTGATGCGGGCAGCGGCATGGAGGCCCCTTTTTCGCAGGGCCTTTCCATCCACAAGGATGACCGTTTTCCTGGCCGACTTCAACAGCCCGACGGTTGTCTCGATACGATCAAAATCTATGGGCACACAGGATACCTGCGGCGGGGCAACCGGATCGTCACTGCTCTGCATCCACTGGTGGTCGTGGGGCACAATAAGGGTGGCGATTTGCCCCTGGAGTGCGGCCTCGACGGCATCGGCCATGTCCTGGGACAGGTTTTCGGCGTCCCGGCTTGTGCACAGCCATCCGGATACGGTTTCTGCCAGCCCCTCGATATTCATGGCCAGCGGCGCATCCGCTTCCCGGTGCCAGGAGGCATGATCGCCGATGACGTTGACAATGGGTGTTCGGGCGCGGCGCGCATTGTGCAGATTGGCGATACCGTTGGCAAGTCCCGGTCCCAGATGCAGCAGGGTCATGGCCGGACATTCCCGCATGCGACCGTAGCCGTCCGCCGCGCCGGTGCACACCCCTTCAAAAAGACCCAGAATCGGCCTAATGCCGGGTACGGTGTCAAACGCCATTACGAGGGGCATCTCCGTGGTGCCCGCATTGGCGAAACAAATCTCGAGGCCGCACGCAGCCGCCGTCTTTACGAGCACTTCCGCACCGTTCATAGTCGTCCTCCTCTCAAACAGCTTGCGCTTTTTCCAGAATCTCACCGACCAGTCTGGCCGTCTTTCCCGTGAGGATCCGGCAATATTCGAATTTGTCACTTCCCCGATAGCTCTTGACCTGATTTAAGTCCATCCAGTCTACATTTACGAGATCACGGCACAAAATTTTGTCGTCTGTAATTTCTTCCCGGAATCTCTTCATGAATATCCGGCAAGATTTCCACATTGTCATGGCTGCTTGCGTTCCCGCTTCAGCTCGTCCACAGAGCAGGCCAATCGACGCCAGACCGCCAACAACGGCGCCGCATACTTCACCATGAGCGCCTAAACCGCCACCGAACGAGTCCATGGCCTTGATCAGGTCAATGTTTTCTATCCCAAGCTTTTCTTGCCCGACCGCAAGAACGGCCTGGCTTCAGTGTAAACCTTCACCGAAGATCTGGATTGCTTTTTCCTGCATTTCCATGGGGGTCATAGCCAATCTCCTTTCCTGTATGAGGTGACCTTTAATCCTCGGAATCTGTTGCCAAAGAAATAGATCGGTGTCAACGTTAATCTATGCAATTCTGACTTTCAGTCTCCATCAGGGGGAGGGGAAACAACCCCCGTATCCGCTCCTTTATTTCGTGTCAGGAGGGCGATTCTCGCTTCCTCAACGCCTACCTGGCGCAGGTCGTCAACTTCGGCGCCTCCCCGTTCATACATCCTGCAAAGAATTAACTGCAGATACTGCCGCCATCCCTCGCTGATATTGCTGAGCGGATCAGTCCCCCATTTTTTACGGGGATAAGGAATGATCGATGCGAGGAATGCCGATTCCACCGGTGTCAGCTCAGCCGGAGATTTCTTGAAGTAGTATTGTGCCGCGGGGCCGATACCATAAATGCCGTCACCCCATTCGATAATATTCAGATAAATCTCCATGATCCGTTCTTTGGAAAGGGTTTGCTCTAAAGCCAGAGTAATGAATGACTCTTCAAACTTTCTGCTGAAGGTTCTTTCGGGTCTCAAATAGAGATTCTTGGCGAGCTGCATCGTAATGGTACTTGCCCCCCTTACAACTCGACCTGCCTTCAGATTTTCCACAAAAGAATCTCTGATCGGCAAGGTGCTGAATCCCTTGTGCTTGAAGAAACCGCCGTCTTCAGCAGTTATGACGGCAGGGACCACGGATGCAGGCATACTGCTCAGCGGGATATAATCCGGATTTTTTTCACCGACGATAAAGGATACTCGTTTTCTGTCCGGCCGGCGGACGGTGTGCTGGAAAGGTGAGGCGAGGGCCTTGATATTTATTTTCGTACTGAGGGCGAGCACCTTAATGGGTTCATATGTCCCGTCAAAATTATACTTGAGGCTTTGCGGATCTTCCATATCCATAAAAAAATGGAATTTACCGCTCAAGTTTCCCTTAACTTTCAATCCGGGTAAATCCGGGTAAAATTGTGCCGGGATGGCCTCTACCGCTTTCCCAATCGAGAAATCAGGAAAATTCAGAAGCAAATCGATTTGGGGCCTCCTCTTGTTTGTAACCCGCCCATTGATGAAAACTGATTGCCCGCCAATGTTAATTTCACCGCTTTGGATATCCGTCTGATCTTTGTCGATTTTCCCCCTTGCCTCAAACTTTACAAGGGTATCTTTTTTGAAGAAATCAGGGAACATGCCCTTTTTCTTTTCATGAATTGAAAAGATGCCGGACAAAGCAAAGGATAGGGGGCCGTTTATATCCGGCGTTGCCTTCGCGTCAGCAGTTATATAAATATCATCAATAGGAACGCTGCTGCCAAGAAAAGGGGAGAGCAGGGCAAGGCGAAAAGACTCAGCCTTGGCTTCAAACTCACCTGATTTTCTTTGAAAGGAAACATTAAGGCGTTCATTGCCATCGCCTGTAAGCTCGAAATAACCCTCGCCGTCGTTAGGGCTGGTCCGGATCATCATCTTTGTATAGGACTGTTTTACTTCACGTTTATCTGTACGAAAAAATAGTGTAAGATTATGGACGGTCACCTTCATCGAACGGTTTTCAGTGCTTGAAGGTGCGGTTTCCGATCCGGGGGGATGCTGAACTCCGGATAAATCCCAACCATTGGCATCCTGATGATAAATAAATGCATCGAGGTTGTTTGCCTCCACGCTGCTCACGGCTTTGGGAGAGAGTTTCCCGGACAGGAGATAATTCAGGGGGCTGATTCGGGCGGTAATTTCTGTTGCTTTAAGCCATAAGCGATTATCGGCTCTGAAAACGCTGATATCCGACGCCTTGATGCTGAAAGGAAATACATAGTGTAGCCCCCCAATTGTGCATGGCAGACCATATCTTTGTTGAACATGGGCAATGAGGTCCGGGGATTTTTGGCTTACATACCGGTCAAGAGCCCAGGTGGCGTAAATCAAACCTCCCAGGACCAGAATCCCGGCAAGCAGGAGGGGTGGTTTTACGAAGCGCCGGACGCGACTCCTTGACGCTCTTAAAATTCCGGCCATGAAAAGCTACCTTTAAAAAGTCATGTAATGGAATATTATTATCGCATTCCGCTGACGACGGTCAATGGAAATCGCAATAATTGTGTCGTAATTCGGAATGATGCCATTTTGACATTTAACCGGACATTTTCGGCTAAAAATGAGGCGGATCACGAGCACTCGATGCCTGCGTATGTATTTAATATTACACATAAACGCCGGAGAGCTTAGTGCTGCAGGCACGTCCATTTTCGCTTAATAATATCATACACTTAAACCTTTCCATCGGCTGGAAAGGTCCCTTTCTCCCCTTTATATGGAAATCCCCCCTTACCCCCTTGGCCAAAAGGGAGTAAGGGGGGATTTCCATGCTTCGTCGCGCCCACCTGCGAGCATGGATGTTAATGGATAAAGCCTGATCTTTCGTCCGCGCCTCTCCATCCTTGGCACCTCACCTTGGCATCTCGTCCTTGACATTTGCCAGGTTTATTAATATAATACAGTAAAATTTCATAGAGGAGGACCTGTTCATGGCCGCAACGTGTAACCCTGCTCAATATAGTATTTGAAAGAAGTGTATTTTTAGCACGATGTTTTGTATGAGAGGTAGAATCATGCACAATGATTTGAATAAAGGGAAAGAGGGTAACCGAGTGTTTTTTGGTTTGGCCACCATCCTCAGTTACCCTCTGAAAAAGACGGTTATTGATACTGCATTTTTCTGTAGATGTAAAGGATATACACAAGCAAGGCAAGGGGTATAGCTGGCCGAAGCCATCAAAGTGTCCCCATTGTAAAGGGACAAGGTTATGGGGCCACGGGTTTGTGTCGAGGTATTTTGAAGGGCTAATGGAGGCGGTTTGGATAAAGCGTTTCCGTTGCCCAGATTGCTCGGCGGTGCACAGTTGTCGGCCCCTGGATTTTTTAAAGGGGTTTCGGTTTTCTGGTGCCGTCATTGTAAAGAGTCTATGCAGTAAGATAGGGGAGGATCGCTGGCTTTCTTGGGTGGTCCGGCAGAACCAGCAATACTGGTTTCGCTGTTTGCGGAACTGGGCGTCCCGGCAGGCCAACGTGATCAAACCCACCTTATTCCATCTGAAAGCTTTTCTTTTTGACAAAACCTCAGAACATTTTGAACCGTTATTCTTATGACTAACGCCCCACCTTCTTTTTGCGGCGATTTCGCTGTGGCGCCTCTGGTATGGGGGTTCAAAATCCAAAAGGAGGTTGTTGCCATGAACGAAGAAGCAAAAAGTCGGGTGGCCCAGTTTCGGTTTGGTGTCATTTATGATCTGATCGGCGATCGGAAGTTGGAGCATGGGGAACGCAAAATGCTTTTGCAGGAGAAGTCTGCCTGCATCTGGGAGATTCCCTATTCTGAGCGGAGTTTCATCAGTGTCTCGACGATCCTGGACTGGGTCAGGAGGTACGAGAAAGGCGGCAGAAGACTTGAGAGTCTCTATCCTGGAGAACGGAAAGACAAGGGCAGACCGAGGGTACTCGACGAGGAGACTGTTTTGTCCCTCATAGAACTCAGGAAACAGCTCCAGGGTGCTTCCATGCCTGTCATCATGCGAGAGGCCAGATTGCGGAAGATCCTCCATCCGGGCATCAAGGCACATCCGGTCACGATCTACCGTCTGTTCCGGGAGCGGGGACTACTTAAGCAGCATGAGGTTGCGGAAGATCGCCGGCGGTTCGAGGCGGAGTTGCCCAATGATATCTGGCAGTCCGACTGTATGCACGGCCCCCAGATCATTGTGGAGGGAAAGGCCCGCAAAGCCTACCTGTTTGCCTTCATTGACGATATGAGTCGTTTGGTGCCGCATGCCTCGTTTTATCTGAACGAACGGGTGGAAACTTATGTCGCCGCCTTGCGTATCGCCCTGGCAAAGCGGGGACTTCCCCGCAAGCTTTATGTGGACAATGGTCCCGCCTTCCGGTCGCAACTGCTGAGCCATGCCACGGCGGCATTGGGCATCGCCTTGATTCATTCCAAGCCCTATCAGCCCCAGGGAAGGGGGAAAATAGAACGGTTCTTCCGGACGGTCAGGATGCAGTTCCTGCCGAGTTGTCCCGCAGGACTCCCCATTGATCGAGTCAATGAATCTTTTACAAAATGGCTTGAAGAACAATATCATATAACTGTCCACAGCAGCACCAAGCAGACTCCCATCAATAGGTATCTCAAGCATGCCCACCTGGTTCGGGAGGCGCCAAAGGATCTCCACGATTACTTCCGTATCCACGCAAACAGGAAGGTGGACCGGGACCGGACGGTCTCTCTATGCGGCAGACTCTACGAAGCCCCCATCCCTTTGATCGGGAAAACCATCACTCTCTTGTATCATGAAGATGATCTCCTCAGGGTGGAAGCATTTTATAACGGGGTTACTCATGGAATGCTTGTCCCACTGGACATGAACATCAACTGCCGCATTCGACGGGAAAACAGCCAACTACGCCTCCTGCCGAAATCCATGCCTCCTGAACCAGATTCCGAAAAATATACGGGCGGAAAACTCTTCGGGGAGGTGGAGCATGGGTTATAAAGCTTTCTTCGGATTCCAGAAAGAACCATTTGCACAGGATATCCCCCTGGAAGATCTTTACCCTTTACCTGGACTTCAAGCCGTCACGGAACGCTTCCTATACGCACTGAATCTGGGTGCCGTCTCCATCATCACCGGCGATGTCGGCAGCGGTAAATCCACCGCCCTTCGCCATGCCATGGGAAAACTACATCCTTCTCAATACAGGGTTGTTTCCATCGTGGCCACCACTGGTCCCATGTCCGATACCTTGAGGCAGATCTGCAACGGCTTTGATGTCGATGGACAGACCAACTCCCTGGCCAGGCTGATAAAAACCATGAAAACAATCATCATAGAAATAAACCAGAGAAAGCAGACTCCCGTCCTTATCATCGATGAGGCATCCCTTTTGAGACTGGGGGTCTTTGCCCAACTCCATACCATCAGTCAGTTCGATATGGATTCCAAACCCCTGCTACCCATTATCCTGGCAGGACAAAACAACCTCGTCGATAACCTGATGTTCCATACATCAAGACCGCTAGCTTCACGGATAATCGGCAAAAGCCATCTCGAAGGGCTCAAGTACAAAGACATGGCCAGCTATATCAAACATCATCTGAAAATCGCCGGCGTTAAAGAACAACTGTTTCCAGATGAGGCCATCCTTGCTGTCCACCAGGGATCGGGGGGCCTTCTTCGCAGAGCCAACCTCTTGGCCAAGGGCGCACTCGTCGCTGCTGCCAGGGAAAAGTGCCAACTCGTTTCACCGGAACATGTCAGAAGGGCAGCCACGGAAATCATGTAACCCAAATGCTCATTAATCCAAAGGCATCCATCAATACCAAGATGCAGGAGTTATCCATAGACAACCTCCGGACGCAGCTCTTTCACAGAAAATGGCGGTCGGATATTTGGCTGTGGGTAACTCCGACCATCAACCCGCTGATCAACAAAACCACGACCGCTAATATTATTGCAAGATATCAAACGAATGTGAAAATAAAGCATCAGATTAATGTGCAAGGTGACACAACGTATGTCAAAGGGAAACTCTACAAACTCAGGATTGCCGATCTACTGACCGATCAGGCGCAAGCGCGCAAGTTTATGGATCCCGTAGGCCTTAACGAACTCACCGAATCCATAATAAAATACGGGGTCCTTACGCCTATTCTGTTCTGTCAAAATGCCGAGGTAAAACCGGTTGTCGTCGCCGGCCATCGCCGTGTGGCAGCATCCCTGCAGGCAGGACTGACGGAAGTTCCCGGGACTTTCACCGACGGCGACACGCGCCTCCAGGGGTTTGTTGAAAATATCCAGCGGGAAGGATTGACTCCCATCGAAGAGGCCGAGGAAATGGATGCCCTGATGAAGGAATATGTCATGAATAAGTATCAGCTTGCCGACGCCCTTGGCAAGTCGAAATCTTCCATTTACGATAGCCTGACTCTGAACAAATTACCCGAAGACATCCGCAGCGCCTGCCGCACGAACCCAAATATCTCAAAGAACCTGCTTCTCGAAGTGGCCCGACAAAAAACGGAATCGAACATGCGCCGCAAATTCGAGACTTTGATGACGAAGGCCGCTAACGCAGGTAAGGTCAAGACGCCCACGACTCCCAAACCCCTTCCTTCGGCGCAACGCCTCCTGATCACAAAGACGGATGAGTTGACCGGTGAATTCATGGAAGTACCCTGGCAGGAATGGTCGGAAGATGACCGGAACGATCTGATCAACGCCTTATATGGAATTCGCCGGCAGACGGACCGGCTGCTTGTGGATATGGATGCTCCCCCGCAGGAAGGAGAGCAGGAGACGACCGGCGGTGGAAGCAACCTCGCCTGATATTATTACTGTCTTTACCACAACAGTTGCTCTGCTTAAATTGCATGCAAAGTGGCGGCTTCCTATGAAGTCGGATAGCGGTAATCAGCGGTATAGACAAGAGGTGCTTTTGTAGCAGATATCTCATCGAAAGAGAGTAAAGTCAGGCGTCAGACGCCACACCCTTTTCCAAAATAGTAGCTTCAATTCTTTGGCGCAACTCGTCCCGTGCTCGACGAAACGCATTCAGTCGTTTTGCTTCTGAACCTTCGACTTGAGAAGGGTCATCGATAGACCAATGCCATCGTTCCTGTGCATTTGGAAAGATCGGACAAGCTTCACTCGCACTGTCACAGACAGTGATTACCAAATCAAACGGCTCCGCGCGATAGCGCTCCAGGGTCTTTGATTCTTGTCCGCGAATGTTGATGCCGACTTCTTGCATCACGGTTATCGCTTCAGGGCGAACCGACGTGGCCACGGTGCCAGCACTAAAGACATCCACGCTGCTGTTGCTCAAGACACGCAATAAACCTTCCGCCATTTGAGATCGTGCGCTATTGTGAGTACAAAGAAACAAGACGCGCTTCTTCGTTTCTGCCATATTTATTTGTCTGCACTCGATAATCACACTTTTCGGAATGAACCTTACCGCGATCCATATCAGCAAAGGTAGGATGAGCAAGTCGTCGAGATGCCCTATCACAGGGATGAAGTCCGGGATCAAATCAATTGGGGAAACAGCATACGCTATTGCGACACCGAGCAACACTTTTGAGACACGTGGCGTTCGTGGATGCCTGAGTACATGTTTATAAAATTCAACCTCCTGCGAGAAGCGTCGGACCAAATTTCGCGAATGTTCGATTAATTTCATTTTTCACATCTGTCGCAATGACAGGTCACACCCCTGGCCTTTTCAAAGGACTCCCGACCCTCACGAAATGAAAACAGGGCAATCATAATGGCTTGCCTGCATCATCAATGCCTCCAACGCCTGTGAGTTCATATCCAGCGCTGGCAAGCAACAGGACACAGGATAACCACAGGCAGACCCGACTGCAATTTGCATCGGCAAGGATGGCCTCGGAATGAAGCTGCCTCCCCACCTCCACCTTGTAGCGAATCAGAATCCACATGACGGAGATTGAGATAGTGGCTATGATAATCCCCCAAATGGTAGTTTCCGGTTTGTGGCCATGATACAGATTTAGCAGAGCTCCAACAGTCAAACCTAATCAGATGAATAATAATATTAATATTATTAGAGAACAAGGCCCTTATCACAGGAACGGTAAGGGCCTTGTTAATTCCATCAAGAGTGGATTAATCTAAGGATTGACTATAAAACAACAATCCTGAAACCTACATCGCCACAACGGTTCTTCATGGGACCCCAGTCGCGACCAGCGGAACGGCAGCCTTCGCCATGGCTGTTGTTACATCCGCCACGCATCATGCGGCAATTCCCAGAAGGAGTTATAATTGAGTTAGCATCCCAGACACTGCCATCGGTAGGGGCGCCATCGTAGGTATAGTGCAGCCCATCCTGACACCACTCTACAACGTTGCCATGCATGTCATACAATCCCCAATCATTGGGTTTTTTCTGGCCTACTGGATATGTGTAATCGTTGCTATTGGCAGTAAACCAGGCATATTCAGCAAGCTTGCTGCAGTCTGGATCGTCTCCGAAACAAAAGCGGGTGGTCGATCCGGCTCGACAAGCATATTCCCACTCCGCCTCGCCGGGCAAGCGAATATTTTTACCGGTCAATGCGCTTAGCTTTGCACTGAACTCCTGGGCATCTTTCCAACTCACGCTATCCACTGGCTGATCTGGCTTCCCCGGCATTTGGCTGGGATCGCCGCCCATCATTTGTCCCAAATGCTCTGGACGGAAAAAACGGGCTTTGTGGTGTTTTGAACACTCACTGGGGTCGCTGGCCATTATTTGAACCCACTGTTCCCTCGTGACCAGATAAGCGCTCATATAAAAAGGCTTCGCGAAGGTGACCTCGTGCTGAGGCCCTTCATAAATTGAGTGACCTTTCTCCGTCTCCGGCGAACCCATCAGGAACTTGCCCGCAGGAATGAGGATCAGTTCCATCTTTACCCTATTACCCAGGTCCAGGGTCAACTTCTGATCTTTTGCATCCATCTTGCTTCCTCCTCCTTCGCCCTTATGTGATTGGTTTATCCTCTGGCTCGAGGTCATCATGTGAATCTTCCCGGATTACTTCGGTTGATCCGTTTAGATGCCGTCAAGACCAAGAGCACCTTTGCCCTTTCAGTTTATTATCCTGAAAGGTGTGAAATATTTTGTTGTCACTCATACATAAAGTACCAAATGCAGAGTGATTACTCCCCGTTCCTACTTGGCGTACTGGAAGGGAGGCATCGCCTTGATGGCGTCCTTGGTGGCACCGGGAAGCGAAATCTTGCCGTCGGCCAGTTTAAACTGATTGACGGGAATAGCTACGTCGTGCCTGTCAATCCCCAGGAAGCCGCCGGCCCCGATGATAGCATAGGAGATCGCCTTGTCCGGGCTGACGATGAGATCATCGACCTTGCCGATCTTTTCGGCCTTGTCGTTAAACACATCCTTCCCTAGGATCTGTTTCTTGATGCTCCATCCATTGACAACTGACACAAGTTCAGTAACCGAGACACCGAGGACCGTTCCGCCTGCAACCGCAGGTTGAGCCGGAGCCGGAGCTGGCGTTGCCGCAGGAGCCGCAGCCGGTTTGGGCGCTTCGGCCTGTTTTGGCGTCTCCGACTTACAGCCGAAGATGAATGCCATAAATGCTAAACATACCATTATTACCAATAAACTCTTTTTCATCAGATCCGTCCTCCTTTAAGATGAATTTTTAGGGATTACTGTCCCCACAATTATTGTTTTTGAGTTGAAAGCAGACGGCACAATCTCCTTCGCTGCTTATTTCAGCCTTTCCAAGCTGCAAACGCTGTCGTCAGAGCTTCTACGGCCCCGGCTGGTGTATATGACTGCATATTGATAACAATGTCATAAGCATGGCTGTCTTCGATATTGGCGTGAAAATATTTCCGGGCAAACGCTTTGCGCTGCTCTTCTGTATCCTGGATATATTTCTTTGCATCTTCTTTCCCTGCTTGCGAACAGTTCTTGATTTTCAGATCCTCTGGTCCGATAATCCGGACTCTAAAAGTTTCTTTTGGATGGAGAATAAAGTTCACACCCCGGCCCAGTATGATGGCATTCCCATGCAGGCTTATCGTGCTGACAACCTTGGTCAATATCTGAAGATAACTATCCGGCGTCAGATAACGTTCTGCGAAGAGGGCATTGAGCATATTTTCTCTGAGCGTCAGTTCCTCCTCATTAACGGTCTTGATTATCTTTTCACTCATTTCCGCACTCTCCGCTATCATATGTAGGATTTCGCTATCCATGAAATCCATACCCAACTTGATAGCAAGGTTATTTGCGATCTGGGAAGCGCCGCAACCCGGTTCACGGGAAATCGTGACCACAGGTTTAGGTTCAGTGGGCGCTTTCCCCTGCTCATCTTTGTATAAATTCCACTTGGCAATCTGGTTCTCGACTCTGTTCCAATTCTCAAGACTTTCGCTCATTGAAGTTTCCCTTCCTTTCTTATAAAATCGATATTCCTAATTTACCATATTGATTCAGATTGCTCCAGTTTCATAATCCTCTCTTTCAGAGAAGCCGGTTCATGGATCAGTGTCTGTTTTGTTTTGGATTGACCTTACATTGGTGCACCCTTTGTCGAGATGACCTGCACAGGTACAGTTAGAAATTAACGATTGATTAGCGCTGTGTGGTTGAGAGTCCACTGTAAAAACCGTATAACTCTTGTATTGCTATTGAATACCATCTGAAAGGTCGGGTGTCTATGAGAACTCCGCTGTGCTCGACTACAGGAAGTTGCAAATGCCCCCGACTGCCAGAAAAATAACCTTCTATGAATAGCATGTTATAACCCGTTATCATCAAAGACTCAGAAAATCCAGTAAATTGTTTTTAATAGCGATTTGTAAAGCACAGAATATATTCCCTCAAATACAAAAAGATCATTCCAGAAATGAGGCGCCCATGTTATGATGCCCCTTAAAAATAAGGACAGGATTTGAAGATGCCGGTTACGAAATCCGTTAAACAGGTAAAAATATACACAGACGGTGCATGTCTGGGAAATCCCGGACCGGGAGGATATGGGGCGGTGTTGCTTTATGGGACAATGCGGAAAGAATTGTCCGGCGGATTTCGTTTGACCACGAATAATCGGATGGAACTCATGGGGACGATTGTAAGTCTCCAATCGCTGAAAACTCTTTGTGAAGTTACACTTTTTACAGACTCTCAGTATGTGGTCAATGCTATGAGCAAAGGCTGGGCGCGGCGCTGGCGACAACAGGGCTGGATGCGGAATAAGACGGAGAAGGCCGTGAACCCTGACCTTTGGGAATTGCTACTCAATCTGTGCGGGCGTCACCAGGTGACGTTCGTCTGGGTCCGTGGTCACGCCGGCGACCCGGAGAATGAACGTTGCGACGAGCTGTCAAAGCAGGCGGCAATGGCGAAAGACCTGCCCGTGGATAAGGGCTACCATCCGTGATATTGCTTTTATTCCGGTTCTAAATCAAAGATGAAATCAAGGTGGCAAGGCGGAGGCGACGCCGGCGTATTTTTTTATACGTCGAGGAGCCGATTGCCGATGCCAACGAAGATAGCGCTTTGATTTAGAACCGGAATTACACCTCGAAATGGGTCAGCGGGGGCTTGCCGATCGGATACACGTTAAAGCCGATCTGGAAGCAACGTTGGTGGTCGAGAATGTTTCTCCCGTCAAAGATAAAGGCGGGTTTGTCCATCTTCTCGTAGATTTTATCATAATCGAGGGTGCGGTAGAGATCCCATTCCGTCATGATGGCGAGGGCGTGGCAGCCCTTGGCCGCTTCGCAGGGATCTTCAATATAATGAAAGGCGCCGTCGATTTTGGCAAGGTCCAGGCGGGCATTGCCCAGGGCCTTGGGGTCGGATATGACCACCTCGGCATGTTCTTCTGCGAGACGCCTGGCAATAAAAATGGCGGGGCTCTCCCGGGTGTCTCCCGTATTGGCCTTGAAGGCAAATCCTAACAGGCAGATGCGCTTTCCAGCCAGGGTGTTGAACATGGCTGTCAACATGCTCATGATAAAGCGTTCCTGCTGATAGACATTGATCCCGACGACCCGTTCCCAGTAGTCTGCAACTTCCTCAAGACCATAAAACCGGCAGAGATAGACAAGATTTAGGATATCCTTCTTGAAACAGGAGCCGCCGAAACCGACGCTTGCGTTGAGAAACTTGGCGCCTATCCGGCTGTCCATGCCGACGGCGCGGGCTACTTCCGCGACATCGGCTTCGGTTTTCTCACATAGGGCTGAAATGGTGTTGATGGATGATATCCGTTGGGCGAGGAAGGCGTTGGCTACCAGTTTGGAGAGCTCACTGCTCCAGATATTGGTGGTGAGGATTCTCTCACGGGGAATCCAACGGGCGTAGATTTCCAAAATGGCGTTTCTCGCCTGTCGCCCCCGATCCGTTTCCCGGGAACCGATCAGGACGCGATCCGGGTTTTCCAGATCCCGAATGGCTGATCCTTCGGCCAGGAATTCCGGGTTGGACAGGACGTCAAAGGAAATTCCGTTAGCCTGGCTGTTCAGGATTCTCTCCATGGCCAGGGCTGTCTTGACGGGTAAGGTGCTCTTTTCAATGACAATTTTTGAAGAATTGGCGTTTTCCAGAATCTGACGGGCCGTCTTTTCCCAATACTGCAGATCGGCGGCCATTCCGGCCCCAGCCCCGAAGGTCTTGGTCGGAGTGTTGACGCTGACAAAGATGATGTCGTTATCGCGAATGGCCCCCTCCACATCGGTGCTGAAGAAGAGATTCTTTCCCCTGGTTGCCCGGATCAGATCATCCAGCCCGGGCTCGTAGATGGGCAGGTCGTCGGAGTTCCACGCTGCGATGCGCTGAGGGTTGATATCCACAACCGTAACCCGGTAATCGGGGCACTTGCTCGCAATCATGGCCATGGTGGGTCCGCCTACATAACCGGCGCCTATGCAAAGTATCGTCTTGTTCATGTGATTATTTCCCGTTCTTGATAAAATTGTCCTCTATATGCCTGGCAATCGCCAGGCAGGCGGTAAGCCCGGGGGACTCGATTCCGATCAGATTGATGAATCCGGGGTAGCCGCAGCTACTCTCCTCTCGAATGATAAAATCCATCACCGGATCGCCGGTACCCTGAACCTTGGGGCGAATGCCGCTCATGTCCGGATGCAGAGCTGCGGTGTCAAATCCTGGCAGATATTTGCGGATTGCATTACCAAAGGCTTCTTTATGGTCTTCATCAACCTTGTACAGGTTGAGTGCAGATTCACGGGGTAGGCCATTGCCGTTTTGTCTGTTGGTCAGGCAAAGGATTTCCTCATCGTCCAGATAGCGGCTGTCCGGACCGAACCGGACCCGGCCGGTCAGGTCCAGGGTGGCGTGGATGCCGAGACCGACGTTGTTTTTCATTGGTACGGGGTAGACAAGGCGTCTCAGTTTCGGGGCAGGGGAGGCGCTGAAGTAGTTTCCCTTGCATGGTTTCAGACGACACCCCCGGGCGTCAATGTCAATTCCCGTAAGGGCGGCGATATGGTCGGCATGGAGGCCGGCGCTGTTAATCACGGTTTTCGCCTGAATCCGGTACTCGCCGTTATTGATCTCCAGGTCATACCGGTTGCCGTCAAACCTGACGGCTGTGACCTTTGCCCGGCAGGACATCACCGCCCCTTCATCCTCGGCGGCGAGGAGCAGCGACCGCATGAGGTGATGAGAGTCAATTATGCCGGTGGTCGGAGAGAGCAGAGCGGCCAGCGCCGAAATTTCCGGTTCCATTGAGTGGAGTTGCTTTTTCCCCAGCAGCTCCAAGCCCGGAACGCCGTTTTGTTCCGCAGTGGATCGGATAACTTCCAATGAGGATGTCTCCTCTTCGGTTGTCGCGACGATGAGCTTACCAATCCCGGCATGGGGAACATCATGCTCTCGGCACCAGGAGTATAGCAGTCGGTTTCCCTCCACACACATACGGCTCTTCAGGAAATCCTGGGGGTAATAGATGCCGGCGTGAATGACCTCGCTGTTTCGCGAACTCGTTTCCTGACCGAAGCTGTCATGTTTTTCAAGAACCGCCAGTTTCCGGTCCCGGCGGGCAAGTTTTTGGGCGATTGCGAGGCCGATGACGCCGGCGCCGATGATGATCACATCGAACGTCATGTCCGGGGAGATTCTCATAGGGAGTTCAGGGCGCCTTTGAAGTATTGAATCGTCTTTACGAGGCCATCGGTAAGTGGTATCCCGGGCGTCCAGTGAAGCAGCTCTTTCGCTCTGGAGATGTCGGGTCGGCGCTGGGTCGGGTCATCCTGGGGGAGGGGATTGAAAACAATCCGGGAAGACGACCCAGTCATGCGGATGACGTTTTCGGCCAATTCCAGGATCGTAAATTCCGAGGGATTACCAAGATTTACCGGGCCGATAATGTCATCGGTCGTCGCCATCATTCCAATTATGCCTTCGATCAGGTCCTCGCAATAGCAGAAGGAACGGGTTTGGGAGCCGTTGCCATAGACCGTTATATCTTCCCCTTTGATAGCCTGGACAATAAAATTGCTCACCACGCGACCGTCGTTAATGGCCATACGGGGACCATAAGTGTTAAATATCCTGACAATCTTGATCCTCACGCCGTTTTGGCGATGATAATCCATCATGAGGCACTCGGCGGCCCGTTTCCCCTCGTCGTAACAGCTCCTGATGCCGATTGGGTTCACCCGTCCCCAGTATTCTTCCTGCTGGGGATGCATCTCCGGATCTCCATATACTTCGGAGGTCGATGCCTGGAGGATCTTTGCCTTGACCCGCTTGGCCAGGCCCAGGGTGTTGATGGCCCCCATGACGCTGGTTTTGATGGTTTTGATGGGGTTGTACTGATAGTGAACCGGAGAGGCGGGACAGGCCAGATTGTAGATTTCATCCACTTCCAGAAATATTGGCTGAATGATGTCGTGCCTGACAAACTCGAAATTGGGGTGGCCGATAAGATGGCGGATATTGTTTTTGCTGCCTGTAAAAAGATTGTCCAGACAAAGGACGTCATGCCCTTCGGCGAGGAGCCGGTCGCACAAATGGGAGCCGAGAAACCCTGCACCGCCTGTAACAAGAATCCGTTTCATTTTCATGATGGTAATCTCAATAATTTTGGGCTATATAGATCACCACGTTTTTGGTGTCAAGAAAATTCGGGCCCCAAAGGGATGGAAACAGGGATGCTTTATATCGTGGCAACACCGATCGGGAATCTGGAAGACATCACGCTGCGGGCCATCCGGATTTTGAAAGAGGTGGATGAGATTGCCGCAGAAGATACCCGACACACGAAAAAACTACTGAATGCCTATGATATTAATACTCCCATCACGAGCCTCTATGACGCCGTGGAAAAGAAAAAGAGCGGCCCCCTGATAGAAAAGATGGCGGACGGGAAAGACATTGCCTATGTGTCTGATGCGGGAACACCGGGAATATCCGATCACGGTTTCCATCTCATCAGAGAGGCAATTCAAGCAGGGATCCGTGTGGTCCCGATTCCCGGCGTGTCAGCGGTCGTGGCGGCCCTGAGTGCTTCGGGGTTGCCGATGCATAGCTTTGTATTTCACGGTTTTCTGCCGTCCAAGATCATGCAGCGCCAGGATATCCTGCGGATGTACGAGGCAGAAAAGCGGACGATGGTTTTTTATGAGTCGCCGCAAAGGCTCAAGGCCTGTCTGAAGGACATCCGGGAGATCATGGGTCATCGCCGCTTGGTTGTTGCCCGGGAATTAACGAAAATTCACGAAGAATTTATCAGGGGAGCAATTGATGACGTTGAGAAGGAACTTGAAGCGAGGAACATCAAGGGTGAGATTACCCTGATCGTTGAGGGAAAGCTCAATAATTCCAGTGACTATTCTGATGAAGAGATCTTGAACAGGCTTACGGAATTAGCGGGTGATCACCTACTCAGCCTGCGGGACAGGGTACAGTGCGTAGCTGAAATAACGGGGTGCTCCCGAAAAAAGATCTATCAAATTGCTTTAACAGGCAAATTTTCTTGAACTATCCAAGCAGGTATGGTAGCAGGGCGGTGAAAGTGAGGGAGGCAGCGATATGAGCGAACGGGTCATGCGGCCGGGAGAGGAGATCTATGATCTTGTTGATGTCGTTGAAGAAGGACTCAGGGAATATATGGATATCCCTGAGAAAAGGACAAGGGTAGCCCTGGTAAATCCCAACATCCAGGAGGAAATGATTAAGAAGGTGACGGAAATAACAGAAAGGGTAGCACGAGAGATGTTTCCCGCCATTGCCGAGCGGATCATCCGGGAAGAGATTGATAAACTTAAACTATGACGGTAGCCATTCTGCAATACAGGATGCGTGTCAACGGGAAATGAAAAATAAACTATGCCGTATTATAAAAGCAGACGGATTTTAAAATATTACTCCTTCATCCTGATTCTACTGACTTGTCTTATGTCAGGCTGTGCAAATAAAATTCCCCATTTTCTTGCCCCGGAGTTTGAAAAAAGAGGGATAAGGCTGGTTGCCGTACTCCCGGTGTCTAACCAGTCAAAGAATGTGGAAGCTTCAAGCCTGTTTCGTGACAAGGTGCTTGAGGCCATCTATTTCAAGGGTTATCCGAAGATTCCTCTGAATGTCATTGATGAGAAACTATCTAAAATATACAAAGATTATCAGCAGCCAACCGTGGAATCAGTCCCACCCAGAAGCGTGGGCGAACTGCTCGGTGTTGATGCAGTCCTTTATGTTAGTCTCCAGGAGTGCGACACATCCTTCTTGCTTCTTTCTGCGAAGACATCGGTTTCGGCAACTTTCGACTTGCGGAGCGCCCGTACGAATGACAGCCTGTGGAGCACCAAGTATAGCATTACGGAAAGAAACTTCGAAATTACCAGGGAACGGCTGAGAATGCAGAGCTGCCAGGTCTTTGAACCGGCCATGCAGGAAATATTGAACAAGGTAATGCAGACAATTCCCGAGGGGCCGGATGGATAAGGTTAGGAGGTCTTTCATGAATAGAAATCTGATCTTTTTGCTGCTGTTGTTGACCGTAAGCTGGATGTCTCCTGGTGATGTCCAAGCGAAGAAGTCTTTAAAAGTCAGTATTGGCCAGGGCGAGGCCCGTGTCGGTTATCTTGATGGAACAGTCCGGGTACTGCCGAAAGGAACACAAGCATGGCGGACCTTGAATCTGAAGGATACCCTGCGGGGAGGAGATGAGGTAACCGTCGAGCGCAAGTCACGTTTGGAACTCTTAATGCCGGACCAATCACGCCTTCGTTTTGCCGATGATACCCGCTTTATGATTCTTCAGGCCGGAGATGGAAACACGCAGGATGTCAAGGTCCACCTTGCTGTCGGCAGGACTTGGGCTAATGTCAGCAAATCGGTGGGAATCAAGAGAAAGTTTGAGATTTCCTGTGATAACGCCGTTGCAGGTGTGCGCGGTACGGTATACAGAATGAATGTTGATAAAGATGCCTCGGCGCTGGTCCGCGTCTATGACGGTGAAATAGCCGTTTCCGGGGCAACGAAGCCCCTGGAGGCCCCGAAAGCTATCGGTGCTCCGACCAAGATAGCCGGGCCGAAGAAAATAGCCGGACCAACGAAGGTAACCATGGAAGAGTGGACGGTGATCATCCGATCCATGCAGCAGATCAGCATCGGTCGGGATGGAGCGGCCTCCAAGCCGAGAGAGTTTACAGAACAGGAAGACCGCGACGAATGGGTCGACTGGAACAAGGCAAGGGATATGGAACGTTGATGGACGCAGGACGTATGAACATCCCCAATGCCCTGACTGTGATGCGAATCATTTTCGTGCCTGTGATCGTGATCCTACTTATGCAGGGAGACTTTTTCAAGGCACTGATATTATTTACTTTGTCCGGGATATCAGACGGCCTGGACGGCTTCCTGGCCCGTATACTGAACCAGCAAACTGAACTGGGGGCCTACCTTGATCCGATTGCCGACAAGGCCCTCATGATCAGTTGTTTTGTGACCCTGTCCATCAAGCACATCATTCCGGGCTGGTTGAGCGTGATTGTAGTGAGTAGGGACTGTATCATTCTCCTCGGTGTCGCGGTTTTGGCTATTATGTCTGTCTCGTTTCAGATCCGTCCGACGATGATAAGTAAAATGACAACGGTGTTACAGCTTTTAACTGTTTTTATGGTTTTGGCCGTCCATTCCCTGTCTCTCGAAGGGGACTTGAAGATGGTTCTTTTGGGATTTTACATTGTTACCTCTATATTGACCATTGCTTCCGGGCTGAATTATATCTTTAAAGGTATTCGTTGCATCAATTCGACGACATGAAATATCGATATTTGCCTTGACATGAAAGGTTTTTCCTGTTAGATGGATGTCCCGTTCGCAAAGAGAAACATTTAGG
>Ga0247841_10003501_pt1 | contig 28901 bp, 32 predicted proteins | sample LaCruzMarch2015__2_FD_192410 | JGI IMG/M metagenome (GOLD analysis project Ga0247841, IMG submission 192410) | Freshwater microbial communities from meromictic Lake La Cruz, Castile-La Mancha, Spain - LaCruzMarch2015_18m | ecosystem: Environmental > Aquatic > Freshwater > Lake | place: Spain... | reverse complement strand
CTGCTGCAACGGACGCGCATATCATTGACAACAGGAGCAATCTTTTCATCGGTCTCTCCGAATGAGAACGTGAGATCCGGGCACAAGCTTAGATCACAGTTCAAAGATATCACATACAAGCTTGATTTGGCAAGGTAAATATGGGGTTATCAGCTCCGGGCCATTGAACGGTGGGCATTCGGCAGGCCCACGCGCTTTCTTCCCGTTCGGGCCGTATGATATTGACACCAGACCTCCATTGCGCTAGTCTTTACGGATAAGTCGGGGCGTAGCGCAGTCTGGTAGCGTACCTGAATGGGGTTCAGGTGGTCGCTGGTTCAAATCCAGTCGCCCCGACCAGAAAAACCACACAAAACCATTTAGTTGACAGCCGTTAGCCGACGGCTGTTTCCTTTTAGAACGACCATTGTACCCAGTTTGGACCTATCCCGGACACAAACCCGCTCTGCTGCCTGAATTAAGTTGATTAACTCGGGAGCGGAATAATGTGTCGTCACGCGTGATGATTTGTGCCCCAGCAAGTCTTGGCGATCTTCGAAGGAGACCCCCGCGGCACGCAACCGTCGGCCAAACGTGTGCTTGAGGTCGTGGACTCTCACTTGTGGAAGTCCTGCCCTGATTCTGGCTTTCTTCCATGCCGAATCGTTCATGCGCTTGATTGGCCTCCCTCGATAGGTAAACACGTAATCTGCGTGCCTTCCTCTCACTTCATCGACAACGGCCTTTGCAATGCCATTGAGCACTACAAGCCGATCCTCCCTATTCTTAACCCTGTGAGCCGGGATGATGAAGACCGAAGTATTCAACTGGGGGATCTGCTCTTCCCATTCCCAGCGCAGGTTGCATACTTCAGCCTCGCGGCACCCGGTGTTTGCCTTGAAGAGGGCCATACTTGCCAAGTGTTCAGGCAATTCACCGAAGAGCCTTTCCTGCTCTTCAAAGGACAACGGATAAGGCGCTCTTCGGTCAGTTTCCGGCAAGAATTTGAGCCGGGGAGCGTGGTCTAACCATGTCTTACCGGTCTCATCTAACCACTCGGAAGCAGCAAGGTTCAGGATGTGTCTCACAGTCTGAATCGCGTAGTTGACAGTGCGATTCTTTCTACCCTGAGCCTTCCTGTGGTGTATGAACGCCTGAAGAGTTCCCATGTGAATTTCATCCAAACTGAGATTCCCTATGAAAGGGTCCAGAACTGCCAAATGCATCGCATCATCCGAAACGGTTGCCTTGGTTGCCTCTTCAAGGTACTTTGTTGCGGCCGCCCGGAACGTCCTTTTTGGCCTGATACCGTAAATCTCCGCATTGCGGGCCTGCTCGATGCGGTGCGCTAGGAAGCGCTCGGCTTCCTTGAGATCGCACGTTCCAGTGCTTTCTTGAATCTTTCTTCCTGCAATCGCTTTTCTGATGTACCAGATTTCACCTCTTTTGATGAGCCCTGGTGGAACTTTCTGTCCCATGACGGCTTACCTCCTATCGCCTTCCCAGGACGCCCGTTGCGATCCTTATATTGATCGACCCACGCGTCCAGGTCAAGACGGTCAAATGCCACTCCCTGTTTGCCAATTGGAATCTCTACCAAATATGGCCGGACCTCAACATTGAAGCGATTGGGGTCCATACCGAGATATCGGGGCGCGTCGCGGAGTCTGATAAGTCTGGGCAATATGGTTTCATTCACGACCGCACCCCTCTGCAAGTCCCTTTTCATTACTGTCTTTCTTCTCGGTCGCTTCGGGACGGAATGATACGTCCAAGACTCTCTATTTGACGCGGTTGTCCCTGCGCCTGCTCGTGGGTGAACCGTCTCTCACGGGTGGTTATCTGCTCGCAAGGGAGCTTCTTTCCACGGACGAGCTTGTTGTAAACGGTCAAGCAAAAAGGGACCCACCTGGTTCAAAAAAAAAGATCATTGTTTCTTCTTTCTGGACATGCTCTGTTTAAACCGGTAGCTCTCCCCGTTCATGGTCAGGATATGAGCATGATGGGTCAGGCGATCCAGTAGGGCTCCCGTGAGTTGTTCACTGTGAAAGACCTGGGGCCACTTGGAGAAGTCCAGATTCGTGGTCATGATGATGGATTGCCGCTCATAGCTGTCGGTAACCACCTGGAAGAAAAGCTCGGCTCCCCTTTCCGAGAAGGGGACGTAGCCGATCTCATCTATGATCAGCAGGTCCAGTTTGGCCAGCACTCTTTGGACCTGGGATAATCGCAGCCCGGCCTGCGCTTCGGTCAGTTGATTGATGAGCCCCGCTGCGGTAAAGAACCGTACGTTTCTCCCCTGCTGACAGGCGGTGAGTCCCAAGGCCGTGGCAAGGTGGGTCTTACCGGTTCCGCTATTGCCCATGAGGAGCAGGTTTTCTCTCTTCCCGATGTACTCCCCCTGGGCCAGATGAAGTACCGCGGCCTTGTTCAAGGTCGGGATCGCTGAGAAGTCGAACCGGTCAAGAGTCTTCAGTAAAGGGAACCGGGCCTGGCTTACCCTTCGCTTGTAGGCATTCTCCTCTCGCTGATGAGTTTCGAGCTCGGAAAGGGCTAGAAGGTAGCCCTCAAAGGTCTGGTTGCCATGTTCCGCTTGTCTGGCCATCTCCTGGTAGTGGGTGAGCATGGCCGGGAGCTTCAGGCGCTTCAAATACGCCTCCAGGAGCATCTGGTGTTCCATCGGTGCCTCCTTATGCCCTGAGTAAGAGATCGAACTGGTCAACACTGTTGGGCAGAACTGGAGGTGAATTCACCCGCAAGGACAAAGGCTCGGTTGCCGGTTGATGGATCTGGTACAGAAGATTGATCACGCCCTCGTAGCTCAAGATGCCGTAAGATAGAGCCTTCTCTACGGCAGCGGTTACCTCGGTCAGAGGATGGTCCTTGAGAAGCATGAGAATACGGATGTATTCCTTGATGCCCCGGGAGCCCTCATGTCGCTCTTTCAGGCGGCGGCGGTACAGGTCGTAGGCTGGAGGGAGTGGCCATGTGAGGATCGGTGTGGCTCGCTCAAAGGCCCCTGGTTTTCGCAGGAGCACGGGTAGATAATGATGCGGGTCGAGCACTTCCTCGCCGCTGTCGTAACTGCGTTCATGGACTGCGATCACGGTTTCCCGCAGCGCGATGGTTACCTGGAACACGAACGCCTTGACGGTTACGGTTTTTCCCACGTAATGCGGCGGTACGGAATACCAGTTGTTTGAGAATCGTACCATCTGCCTCCGGTTGACCTTCGCGGTTACAGGGACACATGCCTCCGGCATCTTCTCCGGCAATGGACGGAGCCTCTCCTTTTCCTCAAACCAAAGATCATGAACCGTCTTCCCCCAACGTCTTCGCTCTCCGGCATCCCTCTCGCAACAACCCAACAGGTAGGCATTGAGGGCACGAAAGTCCTTCACCGTGGGCATAGGAACCAGAAAATTGCGTCGCACGTATCCGACCAGATTCTCTACCCCGCCTTTCTCTTGTCCTTTAGCCGGAGTACAGTAGTCCGCTTCAAACAGGAAATGAGACCTAAAGCCCACCCACAGAGACTGCTCCTGTCGATTCCTTCCCCTCAGGATCTTCTCTACTGCCTGTTTCATGTTATCGTAGCGTATCCGTGCAGGAATGCCCTCCAGATACTGAAATGCATCGATGTGGCTTTCAAAAAGTCCTTCTCTCCGCTCGGTGGGTAATGCGCACACAAAGAATTTGCTCGAATAGTCCAGCCTCATACATGCCAGATGTACTTCTCTCTCCTGGCCGTCCATCAATACCTGTGCTTCACCGAAATCGAAGGTGGCACCGTCAGCGGGCTGATAGGTTTGCGGAACATGACTGTCCGGGATCTTCTCTCGTAAAATACTCACCTCACGGCGTACCGTCCTTTCTGAACCAGAAAAACCGTATTCGTCCTTGAGGCGATCATAGATCCTCTTGGCTGTATGCCGTTGCTTCACGGGCCGCATCCGGTCCTCCTCCAGCCACTGCTTTATCAGCGCCACATACGGATCCATTACCGGCTTGGCCACAGGTTCCTTGCGAGTGTAGGCGGGAATCCCAGGATCTGCGATGGCCTTCCGAATCGTTTTGCGACTGTGATGCAGATCCCGAGCGATCTGCCGAATGGATTTGCCTTTGATGGCATGCTCCCGTCGAATAAGCTCTTTCTGTTCCACCGTAACCATCCTCTCCGCCCCTCGGATCAGCAGTGCCTACCGGCACTCCCTTTACCAAAAGGCTCGTTACGGTGGTCCCCTTTTACTTGGCCACTAAGACCCTAAGTGGTCCCTTTTTATTTTACCGAACACACTTGTGGACCGTTTTTGGAGAAAGGCCGAGGATAGAGGCCACTGTGCCCACATTCAGGAGGGGCGCAACCGAGCACGCGCCAAATTGTCTTGCATTCTGCTGCTCTGTCATTGTACTTACGTGCGATTAGACGCCGATCTTGCTCGCGGCCTCACGATCCCGTAGCCGTAATAAGTTTGATGTTGGCAACTGTTGGTGATCTGGTGGGGCAGAGGCTCCTTCTAATGTGGCCTCTGCCCGAATCACGGTGACAACTGATGCGAACGGATCAAAGACTACTCTTCGCTCTCGTCTTCGTCCTTATCCTCAACTCGTTCTTCGGCCGAGATATCTTCTTGGTCACAACTGTGCTCAAGAAGCCACTCTGCCAAGCAACCTGCCGTCCCCAAAGGGGTACCGTCTGCGTAACACAGGACGCGTCCGCAACCGGCGCAGCACCAACCTGGATCAGCGTACGGATCGTCGGTACGTTCGTAGACCGGCTCTGACTCTTCATCAATCTGTACGGTATCGGTGTCGTCTTTATCTTCGAGCCAGACTGATACTTCACAAGACCAGTAATACGGGTTGCTATCGTACTGCCGGAGGCTATGGCCCCCACAGTGAGGGCAGGTAAACTTCAGAAGGTTCCTGGCACTAGATTCGGAGCCACCCTCAGTGGCGGTGTCTTTGTCTTGGTAGGTCATGGGTTAACTCCCTTCACGGTTTTTTCAAACGTGTATCCGATGGTTTGGGGCCAGGGCTCCGCCGTCTTGAAACGAATCAGGCAGAGCTCCTGGCGACCATCTTTTATTCTTCGTCGCTTTCTGATTCCTCCATGTGGTCTCCGCCTTCATCGCTCGCGAAATTTTCTTTTAGCCACTCTTCTATGCTCTCTTCTCTTGCCTCAACATCCAAATCGAGATCAGGCTCATAAGCACAATCGGGGCATGACACGTAGAAGTTGCTTTCGTCCGTGTAGAACGCGGGGCGGTCAAGGACGAGTTTTCCCTCCTCGTCAATTCCTCGCACTCGCTGACATCCCAACACGTCGGCGGATTCCAGGTTGAGATCGTGCCCGCCGCATTTTGGGCAGGTGAACCGTACGGAAATCCTTGGTGGAAATTCATTCTTTTCCGGCATCCCTATGAACTTGGTATCCTCTCTCAGCATTAGTCTTTCTCCTTTTCCTCTACGGACAAGACCCTGAGTCCCTGCCCGCAATGTTGAACGATTCATTCGTTATTCGAAGCTTGGTGCGTTTTCAGCCATTCGACCAGTTCTTCGTCCGTCTCAACAGGCGTGCCGTCGTCCTTTACCAGTTCATGCCCTTTCAAGCATTCGTATCTGACCGGTCCAAAGGGGCATATGGTGACGTGAGGGCTGATAGCAACCACAGGTTCGCTCTCTTCGTCATCCTCTTCAGTGGTCGTGTAAACAGCTACCACGGAGTGAAAGATCCTTGCTCCTGCCGTAATTTGATTCAGGCTGCGGGATTTGCACGAGGGACAAATGAAACTCAGCGTTTCCAGTTTTTCGTTTCGGGACCGAGCCCCCTCCAGGAGTGGGCCCGTAAAATCAGACCAGCCACCCGACAGTGTGTGGCCGCAGTCCGCGCATTCGAGATGGTAGTCGAAGCAATTGCCATCTAGTTCAACCTCGTAACAACCGATGTCTTCCTCCTCGTCGATGCAGACAGGCCAGCTGCGGACGAAATCTCCGAAGCGGCACAGTTCCAGATCATGACCACCACATTTGGGACAGGTACACCGATAGAAAACGGCTAGTTCGGTTTCTTGCGGTGTTACGCCCGCATCGACCGAAAGACTTCCGGCCGTTTCGTTCAATTTATCTTCAAGCTTCTCTTTCGACATGTTTCGTCTCCTATTCCATTTCTGATCTGTTTCTTAAGATCAAAGGCACTGCAGGATCACCCACACGTCCGTGAAGTCCCCCTGACCAAGGTCTTCGTCCCGAATCCAGAAGTATAGCTGACCACGGTCACCCCACTCCATAGTCGAGTTTTCATCGGTGTCTAGCTGAAGAAGCAGTCTCCATTCGTCGGCCCCTGGTTCGAGTTCCTGTGCCCGCTTCTGGTCAAAGGCGGGGCCGCCTCCACCGCCACAAAAGAGGCCGTTGGAAACCCATTGACATTCCCGCTTCATTTCTTGGCCCGTGCTGTGAATTCCGTTCGTGCGACCAAGGATTTGATGTGAGCTGTCAGTGGGTAACGAGAGCAAGAAACTGAAATATTTGTTTATCTCCTGCTTCTCCGGGTTTAGCGTTTCGAAGGGGATGGTTACCCATCCAGCGCACAATGCCTCATGAAATTCCAAGGCGCAGGATCTGAAGGTCCAGATTGTGTCTCCCTCGGGCAGAGCAAATCTCTTCAGGCCGCGCTCGGGTTCCGGGATATAAAGGACCCTCCACTGACGGCGATCTCTCGGATCGAAACCCCACGGCTGATCGACGTAGTTATAGAAAACGGATAGAAGCCCGTTGTTCGGCAACTCTTTGCAGTGATGGAATCTAGAAATATCCTCAAGGCTTATCTGCAGGATGAAACCTAGCGGCTTTCCTCGATAACATGGCCAGCTACAGTTAGGGGGCAGATCTGGCGATCCACCCGCTTTGGAGCATCCCAGTGAAAGGTCACTCTCATCTGTAGGAATCATGTGAAAGCCGACGGACCGCTCCGCTTGCGCTTCTATGATATCGGCATAGGCTTCATAGCCGCCTTTTCGTAAATGCTCTGTGATGTCAGCTTGTTTCATTGTGGTCTCCATTAACTAATGAAAATCGTGACAGTTATTGAGGTGGTGTCTTGAGGCGAACCTCGAATCAAAAGGCATCGCCCCCAGACGAATCGAAAATAAATTGCAGGAATTCTCCCGGACGTCCGGAAAATTACACGAAAGCCCCTATCGTGCGACAATCTGGACTATTGCTCCTCCAGATCGGAAAGAATGCCCTCAAAGGTATCCATGAGGCTTTTCCACTCATCCAAGTGGGGCTTCCGCTCCTTGATCAACGCCCGTATCTTCTTGCGCTCAGCCTTGCTCAGTTCTTCGAGTACCCGGTCCTTATCGGTGCAGAGATTCATGAGGTCAGGGTCTTCCAGGATAGGAACGGGCTGATCCAGGGTTTTGATGATTTCCTTACCGGGATCGTGGTCATCTCTGTGCTCCCTGAGTTCCTCAACAGCCCGTTTGAGTTGACGAACGGTGTAGTTGTTGGTCATGGCCTCTTCGGCCAGCGTCAGGATTAGTTTCGGATCCTTGGCGTAGAAAAGCTCTATGCAATGGGAGACAGTGAGGTGCGAAACATCTTTACCTTCAGCTAGGCAGAGTCGCCTGACAGCACACCCCCCGGTCAACTCCGTCAAACGCTTTGGATCGATAACCCAATCCGGATGTTTCTTAAGCTTGCGCCAACGCTTGTTTTCCTGTGATCGCGGCTTCAATACAGCTATGTAGTTCCCTTTGAAGACCGTATCTATGACAAAGTCACCAACTTCAAAGCCAGCCTTGTCGAGAACCTTTATGACCTTCTCATTAATGCTTCGGACTTGTTTGTTGTCCAAAGCGTCGAATACGATTCTCTCCTCGTTTGCTGTGAGGATACTCTCCGAGGGAGCTGGCTTGCTTTCTGTCTTCAGTCCAAGGGCTATCTCATGTCCGTCTCGGATGGCTCCCCACGCTCTCTCTACCTGTTCACCCGCAGTGGGTGATTCCGCTTCCGGCCGAGCCTCATCGTCCTGCAACGGCGCAGAGGCCCACTTTTCCAAGTGCGGAGATTTTGCCATCTCGGGAATCGACTCTGCGTCCAACTCCTGGAGGTAATAGCTGGGCTCCGGCGCCGCCGCCATGGCAGCCCCAACAGAAGCCGCAGCTCCCGGTCCGGCTGGGCCGGGCGTAGTCGGCCAGTCGTTATCCGAGTTCTCTATAATATCGGCGTTCGTGGGAACTGAAGAGCCGGTATGGTCTGCCGCTCGGAACTCCTTGACGGCATTACCTCCTGTGGCATTTGCGATGTCCCACGTCGTCAAACCATCTTTGTTCCTAATGTTCCAATCGGCTCCCCTTGAGTGGAAAACCCTCAGCACATCAATGTGATCGCCGTACGCTGCTTTGTGGGAAGCCGTCTCGCCATCATCGTCCACTGCATTCACATCCGCTCCATGGTCCAGGAGTCTTTGGCTCGCGTCTGCGTGACCATTTTCACCAGCGAACATCAGGGCGATCCTTCCATGAGAGTCTCGGGCATCTACCGGGACGCCTTCGGAGCGCAACTGTTCGATGCTCTCGACGTCATCGCTGGCGGCTGCATTGTGTAGCTGTTGGATCTGTTGTTGAGTTTCATCTTGTGTTCCGCTATCGTCTTTTTTTGCCATACCTTCACCTCAGTAGGTACGATCCGGTCCGGTGTGGGCGCACCAATCCTATTCGGGCCAGTTGCCACGTTCAGGACGTAGGATCACGATGTATGGATGAGGGGAGTCGGAGGCTCAGCGAGGGAAGTCACATGGCGTGCAAGGTTGTACAAGCATCTTGACAATTCCTCTCCGCCGTAAGACCATGTAACCGAAGCTCGGCCTGAGCGTCGATGACCTCATCGTTGTTGACGTTCGTCCACTTCCGGAGAAGCCTGCCCTGAGTCGCTGCGAACGGTTAGGGGCGGGCTTTCTTACTTGTGGGCCTTTACATCTGGTTGCATGCTATCACCTCCTTGGTTTCACCATCTCCGGGACCTTACCCAGCCCGATTCCCAACAAAGCTGAGTATCGAAGCATTAGTTATGCTTTTTTCGTGGTCTTCCCGGTTTCCTCTTGGGCTTCAAAACCTTGTCGCGTTCTCCCTGCGTCAGGGGGGCATCTTCGTCAAGAATCTCAAAAGATAATTTCGGCTTTCCGTACTGTTGCCAGATGAGGATGTCCAGCATTCGAGATACCGTTACACCCCGTCTCTCGCGGTCCTGAGAAAAGAGCTTGAACAGGACGGGATCCACAGTCCCTGTTACTCGTTCCCGTTCAACCGTGTAACCTTTCCTGCCGGGTTGTGTTTCGTAGACTTTGGGCAGAGGTGGGGCTTCCCCATAATCCTTAAGACCCTCGTGTGACTGAATGAGGTCGGCAGCGTAATCCGCAATTGGTTCCAGTCTTTCTTGGGAGGCAGCCATCCGCCCCATGTCGCGTTGCATTTGGTCGAGTTTGGTGTGCACACCCTGCAAAATGGATGTGATGCTACCCTTCAAGAAATCGCTGAAGGCTGTGTCCGTCGCAGCTTTTAACGCAGCACCAAACGCCGCACTATCGTCCTCGAATGTTCCTTTTTTGAGTGACTCTTCCACATTAAAGATCTCGACAATGGCTGCACGCTCGGCGTCTCCCCGATTCAAGCCTTCCTCTAATAGCTTTCCAAGATTGTCGAAAGTGGTTTCGATTACAGCCCAATTCTCGGGGGCATCTAATGAATCCCCCAGCGCCCCAACCACGTCCCACTCCGCGTAAACTTTCGGGTTTTTTTGCATCACCTCCGTCATATACCGAGCGCCCGTCCTCGAAAAAAGGATTACAAACTCACGGAGTTCCTCAAGGCTATCCACCGCCCCGAAACGTGATGCCACCCTTGAGAAGAGCCTGATCAACATATCCACTTGACCTTCATCGCATGGACCAGGTGGGATGATGGACTCCATTGCCTTGTTCCACGCGTCCCAGAAATTCCTTTTTGCCCGAGTAGAAGACTTTGTGAGGTCAGGGATCTCGGCCGACTTTCTCTCTTCTTTCCTTCTCTTCAACAGCTTGATGAAATCTTCACCGCGTTTTTGCTCTCGGAGCTGATCGGCCAGTTCGGCCAAACTCCTTGGCGCGCCAACCCCGATCGACGCCATAACTCCCGGAAAAGATCGGATAACAAGGTCCGCTAAATGTTCTTGATAAGGGGGGAGGCCACCACAATCAGCGAAATACTCTAGGGCAAGGAAGTCCCAGAACGCCTTCTTCTCTTCGGTAGAGGCACGAGTCAAATCATCGGCGGGGGTCATTCCCTTTTCTTTCTTTTCCTTCCGGGGATGCCGAGCCATTTTGGTAGTTCCTTTTTAGAATTTAGTATTACAGAGCTGTAATATCGCGTGACCATCTCGGTTGTCAAGCAATAAATTACCGTGCTGTGATAAATATTAATTACTGTGTTTTTTGGAATTAATATCATGATAATATCATATTAATTATAATCAATTAATTGTAACAAGTCATATTTACACTATAATATGCTTATAATTCCTAGATATGGGGTCGGCTTCGTTGGTCGCTGAATCAGGCTTGGTCCGACTGGCGGTCTCCCATCAGACAGGGGACGAAATCTCCCGCCGTTGTAAGCATGGAAACGTCCGGTCGAACGGACTCGGAGACCTTACGGCCTGCGCGCACTTTAATGGATCGTCGCTGGCACCCTATGCTCGGTGTGCTCCATCACTCGCTGTACCTTTGCAACGTAACATAGAAGCATGTCCAGTCGTGGATCTCCGGACCCTTCTTCGTGGGGGACACTCGGAACCACCGTCTTCCGGAATCCGGGGGTGATTCACGAAGCAGCACTCTCGATGTGCCCGGACCCCGTAGAGGGCCGATTCCAGTGGACATGCACGGAGACGTCCACGTAGAGGCTCTACAAAACACCACTATATTCGTCGAGTAAGAAAACCAAGTGTGACATCCTATCCTAAAAAGTCTTATCGGAGCCAACATTCAAAGGACCTGGACAGATTGTCGTGTATCCATACGGAAAATCAAACAGTATAGGGGCTGCCTTCTTTTTTGCAGTATCCATGCGGCATTTCTCTAATACCTGCATGTCGAGCGGTGGACAAAGTGGCCGATTCCGCAGACTGGACGGGAAAGAACCGTCCTTTCTGAACGGCGATAATGGCCACACTCTTTTGCACCTTTCCGCAGGAATTGAGCCAACAATCTGCAGGAATTCCATGAAGAAACGTTCCGGTCCCGAAAGGAATTTATGCCGTTGTTTCTGCCTCAATGAGCTACATGGGGGTTTTGGGGGGAGATTTGGACTGGCCGTAAAGTGGGCGATTTTCGGAGATCGAGCCGCAAAAACGACAGCTTGGATAGGACTCTCTGATGGATAGCTCACCAAGACAAGTTTTTCGCCTTTCTCATGACTTGAACCCGAAAAGCAAAATTTCTCCGAGCACTGTGGTACCTTGTCGCTCGCAATTTCGCCGCTTCATTGACAACCGGCCCATTCATTGACGTTCCGACGGGATACTCTCCAGGATTTCTCTCCGTTTCGGTGTTGCTCGCACCTTCGGATCACTCTCCCCTTTCTTCTTTGCTCTGTTTCTTCTTTCCCCTTCTTCTATTTGAGGGGTTATAGAGGGAGCTTCATTGAAGGGTACAATGAATTAACGCATATGTTCCCACGTCTTCTCGCTCCCCGCCCGTGCGTCTTTGGAAACGCTCCAGAAATAAATCTATATATTTAATGTGTTATCGGTTTTGTAACAGAGGAGATGGAGGTACATGGGCTTTCATGCGTGTCTCCACAAATCTGAAGGAAAATGGGTGACCATGATGATCGTAGCCCATGCCGGCGCCTTGCTATTCGCGTTTATGAACTTGGCAGCAAACACCGCTGTCGGACTGATGATCCTGCTTCGCTGTTCGCATGTCATGTGTACCATAGCAATCAAACGGCCTGACTGCTTACCGGACAATACGGATCTCAAAACGGAAGAGAAAGGAGAGAAGGAGCATGAACAGAGCATGGATTGATGTGCTGGTCGCTTTCTTGGTGGCCGCCGCCGAGACGCTAGTTCAGGTGGTGAAAAAGCCTAAAGGGAAAGGAAAGGCAATATCATGAATGAGCTTGACAAACTACTCGTCGGTACCGCCGTAGCGGTAGTCATAATCTACTTGGTCGGCCCCGCCGCCCTTTGGGGGATCACCAAGGCAGCGGGTGAGTGGCTCCTGGTAATCCTGGCCCTGATCTGGGCCTTGTAGGGATCGTAACTATCTCGCTAATCAAATGAATAAGGAGAAGAGGCAATGAACGTGAACGGAGCTTTTCGGGACGATGAAATCGTTCTGAGAAAACAGAAGGTAAACGGTGAATGGGTCGAGAGCTACTTCCCTCGCGTCGGTGGAAGGCTGAGGTTGGCCCACGAACAGAATGACCGGCTGGGCATCCAGACCGAAGTTATTCGCTTCGATGACACCTGTGCGGTGGTGAAGGCGACTGTAGCCACGATGAAAGGAAGCTTCTGCGGCTTCGGGACCGCCACTGTTCAGAGGGATCAGCGGTTGGCCGATTCGCTGCTTGAACTCGCCGAGACTCGCTCCATTGCCCGCGCCCTCCGTTTTTCCGGTTATGGTGTGGAATACACCTCCGCGGAGGAAGTGAGCCATGTGACGCCGGAAACGGAAGCCACCGGCATGCGAAGCGAGAGCAAAGATCACAAACCGGTCTTTGAACCGCAGGAAAACCAAGGCAAACCGGAAACAAAAGCACCGGATCAGCCCAAGAATGGCGGCAACGGCAATGGTGGCAAGGCCACCGGCGCACAAGTAAGGGCCCTTTATGCTCTTTCAAAGAGGGCTCAGATGGGCGACGAGGACCGGAACAACTTGCTCCAGCCGCTAAATGCCCACCGTTTTGAAGACATCTCCATCGCCGACGCCAGCCGACTGATCCAGTACCTCCAGACCCAGGTCGCGGCCTAAACCCTTTTCGTTCAACAATTCACGATTACAGACATCAGGGCGAGTGCTGAAGCTCGCCGGGAGGAGACCTATGCACAGAATCATCCCCGTTCTTTTCGATCCGAATGCGAAGAAACGCTTGAAGAGAAGAATCCGCAAACTGCTTCGGCTGCGCAACAGGTTGGCCTTTCGCCTTAGCCAAGCCCGAGGAAGGAGGGGAAGATGAACGAACAGGCTCAAGACAAACCCCACCTCAGCTACAGCCAGGTCAACACGTATCTCTGCTGTTCCTTGAAATACAGGTTCCACTACCTCGACCAGATCGAGCCACCGTTTGTGGGCTCCGCATTGGCCTTTGGATCGTGCATCCACGAGGCTGTGGGGGCGTTCTATCAGAGCTGTCTGGAAGGTGATCCTCTCTCCGCGAGCCAGATTCATGATGTGTACCGGCAGGCATGGCAGAGCCACTCCAAGGAACGACCTATACGCTTCTTTAATGGTGACTCGGAGGAAAGCCTGACGGCAAAGGCTCAGCGGATGCTGGAGGTGTTCCACGAGGCATTCGATCCGGCTGTCCAGATCATCGGGATCGAGGAACCTTTTGAAGTGGATCTCGGCAAGCGTGTTCCCCCGCTTGTGGGCTGGATAGACGCAGTGGAATTGGCTTCTGACGGCACGGTGAGCGTGATTGACCTGAAGACCGCATCCAAACGCTATTCAGATCAGACCGTGCACTCTAACATGCAGCTCACCTGCTATTCCCTGGGGGCGCAGACATTGGGCTTCAACGGGGATACCCGCTTCCGCCTGGACGTGATTCTCAAGACACAGAATCCTGAGCTCATACGGTACGAGACAACCCGGACCGATGCAGACCGGGAGCGCTTTCTGAAGCTGGTGAAGAGCGTGTGGCAGGGCATCAAGAAGGAAATCTTCTTTCCGAAAGAGGATTGGCAATGCGGTCAATGTCCGTTCGCTTATAACTGCAAGAGTTGGTGAGGAGGGAATCATGGCTATCAAGACCAAACCGGTAAGGACTGAGCCTCAAGAAGAGCCCCCGGTGCAACGAAAGGTCGTGGTGGAACTGGAACGAGGGAGCGTATCCGTTTCGCGCGAAGGACTTACTTTTTGCATCAGCGGTAAGAATGTTCGGCTGCAACGGCAATCCCCGATGAGCCTCACCTTTGACAGCGGTGAGGTAGAATTCGATGACGGCGAAATCACGGTTAGGGCGGAAGGGGACGCCGTCAAGCTGCATCTCGAATAGGGTAAACAAGAAATCATTCAAGAGCCCGGCTGGTCTTCGGAGTGGTCGGGCTTTTCTTTTTTGGAGGAAGCCTATGCGTATACACGGGCGGATCAAGATGGGCCACTACCCGACGCCTGTAACAGTCGTGGAACTCATCAGGAATCATCTTTCTTTTCCGGCCGCCCCGTTTACCGCACTGGACCCGTGTTGCGGTGAGGGTGTGGCTCTGGCGGGAATGGTAGCAGGGACAGCCACGATTACTTATGGAGTAGAGCTTGACCATCAACGGGCAGATGCCAGCAAGACCCGCGTCCAGAATGTGCTGAGGTGCGGCATAGAAGAGACACGAATACAGCACCGCTCCTGCTCGTTGCTTCTTCTCAATCCGCCATACGATGAATTCATCTTGGAAGAAGAATCCGACGCCAAAACGGAGAGGCAGGAACGAGCTTTTCTACGCATGACCGTGCCGTATCTCGATCCCGGCGGGGTCCTGATATACATCATCCCTCAGAATCGGCTGGACAAATCCATTGCACGGCTCTTGGCATCGAGGTTTGAGCGTATCCATGTGTTTCGCTTTCCTGATCCCGAGTACAGGGACTTTCGGCAGATCATCGTGTTTGGCGTCAAGAAAGCCGACAATGGATTGGATGAACAGGAAGCGTGGAGGCTCCAAAATGTGCCGAAGATGGAGCTATCGCCACTCTTACACAAGTCTGACATCAGTTATCCTGTCCCGGCCTCGGGTCCGCTTACCTTGTTTCGATCCACGCTTATCGACCCTGAAGAGCTCCAAAAGCACATGGCACAGTCCCCGCTGTGGAGGCGCTTTGCCGTCTTAACCACACGGTCTGAAGTCCGTATTCCCCGTCCGCCGCTTCCTCTACATTCCGGCCACCTGGGTTTGTTGCTGGCCTCGGGCAAGCTCGACGGAATTGTGGGCACAGGCGATGATACCCATCTCGTCAAAGGCAGAGTGCGCAAAGTCACAACCGTGCTCCAGGAACTCAAGGGCGAGGTGCTCGAAGAGCGGGAGCTGGACCGATACGTGGTTTCCATCAAGATACTCGACACGGCCGGAGTCATCAGGGAACTGACCTGAAGGAGGAATAATGCTTGATACCGTAGTTTTTGAAGAGTATTGGCGAAACATCAAGGTCTCGGCCTACACGGACCTTTATGCGTACGATCCTGAAAATGAGGCCCTGCTTTTCATTTCTTTGGCCGGAAACGAACAGGCGGTCAAAGCGATTTCTTCGGCTATCATCGCGGGCAAGACAATCAGCATCAGCCGTGAGGGAGAGGATGAGCTTCTCTTGAACAGTCGTCCTACTTCACGCCACCGCATCATGTCCACGAAGCTTGCCGGAGGGCCTTTGCATCAGATCGTTGCTGATGCACGATTCTACGTGACCACGGAGAGCGATTCTCGCCTCGTGGCCATTCCACCAGATAAATCACTTCACGAAGCGATCTATACCCAAGTCCTTGCCCCTCTTGCGTCCCCGATGATTCCGGCCTGGGCTGAGTGGCTGTCTGAGCGACTGAAAGACACGGACAGGATCAGAGAAATGGAGGGCACCCTGCGGGTAGTGGAGGTCGTCGCAGACGAACAGATCATCGACGAAATCATTTCGGAAGGCATACGAACGGCACAAATCAATTTCAATGAACAGGGAGGCGGTTATGCTGGAGTCCATTAATGATGTGACAGGATACCTTCAGGCGTTCGGCGGGGCACTGGCTCACAAGATCCAAGCCGAAGCCCGCCCCCTCTTTCAGCCAGGGAACGAATGGCATCCCCGGATGAGAGAGCTCTTGCGTACACCATTCCAGGCGCAGGCTGATTCCATACAGGCAGCGGTGGAAACGTTGAGGAGACAGGACAGCGTGATGTGCATCGGCGAGATGGGCGTCGGAAAGACCCTCATCGGAGCTGCGGTTCCCTACATCATGGAGAACGGGCATCCGCCGAGGGTGCTGGTCATGTGTCCGGGACATCTAACGCGTAAGTGGGCACGAGAGGTAACGCAGACCATCCCCGGCGCTCAGGCGAAGATCATCAACCGTCTTTCTGATGTGCAAGCCATAGACCCGGCTGAACCTCCACACGGCCTGCGGTATTACATCGTGAGCAAGGAACGCGCCAAGCTCTCTTACGCGTGGCGTCCGGGGTTCAACCTGCGCAAGAATGTCCCAGTATGTCCTGACTGCGGATGCAGGATAGTGGACAGGGATGGAGTTTCCGTGGAACGGGAAGCCCTGGCAAAGAGAAAGCATCAATGCCCAGATTGCGGCTCCCCTCTTTGGCAGGCTGACAATACCAGGTTCCGTCGGTATTCCATCGCGGATTACATCAAGAGGCGGCTCAACGCGTACTTTGACTTTTTCATCTGCGATGAAGTCCATGAGCTAAAGGGCGCAGCCACAGCCCAGGGGAACGCGTTCGGGACACTGGCGTCGGCTTGTAAGAAGACCATTGCACTGACTGGCACCCTTTTAGGCGGCTACGCCAGCCACATGTTCTATCTCAACTATCGACTGAATCCCCAAGCCATGCTCTCTGAGGGCCTCCAGTACGGCCGAGAGATGAACTTCATAAGTCGGTATGGGGTCTTGGAAAAGGTAACCCGGTACTATCCCGGCGACGACAACGTATGCTCCAAAGGAAGGAAAGGAGCCACCGTAACAAGAGAGAAGCCCGGAGTGAGCCCGGCCATCTTCTCCAATCATCTCATGGGCTCCACCGTGTTCCTAAATCTGGAAGACATTGCTCTCGACCTGCCAGAACTGACGGAAGAAGTGGTCCCTGTTGAGATGGATGGCGATTTGGCCGCTGCATACCGTGAACTGGAGAATAAGATCGGATCTGCTATGCGGGAAATGCTCGTGAAAGAATCTCGCAGGCTGCTCGGAACGTACCTCAATAGTCTGCTCTGTTATCCGGATCGCCCGTTTCATAACGAACCGATTGTCTATCCGGGAACGGATAGGATCATTGCCCAGCCAGCCCACTTGTCCGAGGAGCGGGTGTACGGCAAGGAGAGACACCTGCTGAACATCGTCCGTCAGGAGCTTTCAGAAGGCCGTCGCTGCTTTGTGTACTGCGTGTACACGAACACGAGAGACATTACGACCAGACTGAAAGACATCTTGGCAAGGAACGGCATCCACGCCGAGATACTGCGCTCACAGGTGAAGCCTGAGTTGAGAGAAGACTGGCTTAGGGAACACGTTGAGCAAGATATCCAGGTCGTAATCGGCAACCCGATCCTGGTGCAAACCGGATTGGATCTGTTGGACTTCCCCTCAATCATCTTCTACCAGACGGGCTATTCGATTTTCACTTTGCGTCAGGCTTCGCGGCGATCATGGCGCATCGGTCAGGACAAGCCCGTGAGGATACACTACCTGCACTATAGGGGAACCATGCAGGAACGGGCTCTTGAGCTTGTCGGCAAGAAGCTCTCCGCCTCGCTGGCTATCGAAGGCAAACTTACCGGGGACGGCCTAGCTTCCCTGTGCGCCGGTGAGGACATGACCTTGATGCTCGCACGGGCGTTGGTGGAGGGCAGTCAAATCGAAGGGGCAGAATCGGTATGGCGCAGCCTGAACATGAAACGAGGGGTATCCAGGACCGCGGAGCAATCGGCAAAGATTGCGCTCCCGTTTGTCGCCACTCGGCGGTCGTGGGAGATGCTCGAAGAGCGAGCCGGAATCGCCGAAGATTACTCCTGGGGGATGACAGCGTTTGGTTGAGCGAAGTCCATACCGGGTCGCCAGTCTTGTCAAAGCCAGTTTTGAAACCGCAACGACCCCGCTATAAATTTGCGGTTTCTTATTGCGCCCTCCGAGCAGTAAAGCCCGATGTTCGGTGTACAGAATATAATTGTTTTGCGCGTTACCGCCCTGAGAATAGACGTTTTCGCATTTTACGACACGGCCACCCGCCATTAACAGAAACAACCACTTACATTCGGGAAATCCCATCCTTGAAGTGTGGTCCTGCCGGGTTTGATTTGCCCGGAGCGCATCGGTGAAAGCACGGACACAATCTTATGATGTTGAGAGGATAAGTTTAATTTATAGATATCATTCATGTTATACGCCGACCCCCTATCTTACCCCTTCGGAAAATGAGAATGTCGCTCAGAATCGATCTGGCCGAGCCTGGGGCGATTTCCGTCTGGCAGTGTGTTTTGAATATCGGAATGGAAATCAGCAGGTCAATCGGGATGGACACACAAATGGGGCTTGAGATCCGAAGGTTGGGGCTGGTGAAGGACAAGGGCAATCAAGGCGCTTGCTCTGGAAAAGACCGTGCCTAAGCGGGGGATGACCTTCCTCAAAAATGAGTACATAATCGCCTTGTTCCTGCAGTAAGGCCACATGTTGCCAGAGGCTTCTCCATTGACCAGTGTTATGGGGTGTTCATTCTCTGGACCAACCTCTGCATCAGGTCTTAGTAATCCAGGATAACACTCCTTGTGCGGCTTCAGCGACGGTGCTCAACCTCTCTCCTGCAAGTCTCAGAGCTGGGGACACGACCAGGCGCATTTCGACGCCCTCCGCAACATGAATAGCCTCTTGGACTCCCAGTAAGCGCAGTGGTACAGAATCCTTCCAGGAACCAACTTGTGGTTGCAGGAGACGTTGCACATTCGGAAGCTCGTCCAGTCTGACTTCGATAAGTCTCTTCTGTTCATCGTAAGTGGTGTATTCGCCAAGATCACAATTCTTGAGTGCGTATCTTGTTAGATTACCTATGAGAGCGTTTCCGACACCACAAACTATCTTGCCCAACAGATTCTTGCCAAGCGGGCGCTTCGCTTCGGTCACGTGCAACACGAGCGTCTGAGTTGATTCAGTCAGAATCAATCTCAGAATCTGCAAACGGATCTGCGCTTCAATTTCGAGCCCATGATGTTTACCTTCCAGCAGTATGAGAATTCCATCCTGGCCGCAATGCAGTTCCTTCATCACAGCGGCCATCTCCTCGACGTGCATCAATTCGCTTCGGATCACGTCTTCCGAGATCAGCAATCGCCCGTCAGAGACACTGCGAATCGCTTCGGCATTGAAGTAGTCTTTCAAGAGCAGTCGTATCGTGTCGCTATGGTCCAATGCGCTGCCGACCGCATCTTTGAAAAGGTCGAGCATTCTATCTCTAGTGGTCATCGTCGCGTCTCGATCTCCGGGCCTTGAAAGGGAACGCTCGGTGATATGCAGGTCTTCATGTTTCCGAAATCATGGGGCTGTTCCATCCTCGGACTATCTCCACTTTGGATCGGTACCGCAGGGTCAGCCGCATCGCTTTTCAGAACCACTGGGGGAGTGAGCCGTGTCAGAGTGATCACGTCTTTTCAGCATGGCATAGCCGTCCAGGACTACCCTTATGGCCAGCCCCAGAACAGCCCCTTTTGCCAAAGTTTTCAATAGATCCAACATTTCATTGCCACCTTTCTGATCAGGAGGTGTCTTTGTGCTCCGCCCGCTCCAGCGGTTCAATATTACGAAATGGCACTGATAGACGCCGAGAACTCTGTGATCGATCCTTTGATCCTGAGCTTGCAGATCCCCTTTTCGCGGTGATCTTCGTTCATGACATAGACTTCAAGGTCTTTGGGCAGGTGAAAGGCCCGGCCGCTAAGTATCATCTTATCCAGAGCGGGATAGTCTTGCACTTCAATCATATGAAAGACGGTCTCCATGTCCTTCAGTTCCGAGGCCGCTATCGTGTCCTTAGTGGTGATTCGGACCTCCAGGCGTCTTCTTGAAAGATCATCCTTTTCCATCTTTTCTCGCCTGAATGTTCAAGAAAATCTCGTCTGATTCCTCATTGTGATACAATTCCAAGTCGTTGTCTTTGGCACGGCATTTCAATACGAGTTTCGGCTTTGGCCTTTTCTTCCTCCTGCCTTTGCCCGACAAGACCCTCAGATTCCTGGCCATACCCAGTAAGCCCGACGAAGGGCAGACCGTTCCCAGGACAGGAGCAAAGAAGCGCAGTTCTTCATCAGCAACCTTTGCCCCGGTTGACTCCATATCCTCGGACGGCTCTCGGAAGTCCCCTGCGGCTTCAAACGATGAAAGTGAAGCCACGATGGGCTGTCTCCCTTGTGCCTCCAAAGCGACCGGTACACTGCCCGGATCATTTCGGTCCTCTCGTCTCAATTCAAGCAGTTCTGGCAGATAGAGCCCTTCTACCTCCATTAAATCCCGGTATTCGTTCATCGGGGCCAGGGAATACCCTTTGTCACCAAGCCAAAATCGGTTATAAGGCGCCCGCCTTGGTCTCAAAGGTACGATCTTGCGAATCCCGAGCCGGTCAATCAGGCCCTTGTCTTCAGGTTCCGGTTCCGAGACAATCTCCCTAATAAGATCCACCTCTCGGGCGCAGTGATGGCAACTCCGAAGGTGCTCCTCGATCATACGGGTGGACTCCGAGTCGAGGGAACCTGCAAGAAAGCCCTCAATCTCTTTCGTGTCCAGATGGAGGTGATTCCTCAGAAGTTTGGAGATATTTTCAAGGTCTCTGTTCGTCTTCATTTCGCAACACTAGAACGGTAGCAGTTCCTCGGGGCAGTTTTCTTCCAGGCACTGGCGAAACTTCGTGGTAGCATCCCGAAGCCATCTGCTGACAGTTGCTTCCGAAACGCCGAGTTTGAGTGCCGCTTCCGACTGAGACAACCCCATGACTCCGACTGATTCCAATACCTCCCTGTGTGAAGGGTTCATCTTTCGCCAGCAGTGCCTTGAACAGCGTCTGAGGTGCAGTCTTTCCTCTTCCGTCAGACCGCCTGCTTGTTCGACGGCGGTCTCGGCATACGAATTCGGATTTCCCTCTGACTGCCGGACTTTCCCACGTGCGACCGAGAAATCGGAGCGTCGCCGCAAGTCTCGCAAGTAAAAATTGGCGTTCCATTCCACGAACCGGTAAAGGGACTTCCTGGTAGGTCCGTCGTAGTCCAGCCACTGTCTTAATGGAGACTCGTGCGGGCTGAACTCGCCGCGGTATCGGTCCCCGTAGATCAGCCGGATCAGCACGTCCTGGCAATCGTCATCCGCATCGCAACGCTTCAGGCCAAGGTTCCTGAAATACGTTGCGTTCCACTTGGTGATCCAGCCCTTAACCAGGGGTCGAAAAACCTCGTAAAACTGTGCTTCAGCTTCCTTGTTCCTGTCAAGAAGGGCCTGCACAAGACTTGTCACGTGATCCGGCGGCGGCACAACCGTCAGGTCTTCGGGAGATAGGTGAAAATCGGTGGCTTGGGTTGGCATGCGTCGCAGCCCATAAAGACATCCCGTTTAGGCCGTTGGACGATCCTACCCCTGATATCCCCGTTTGTCCAGACAGTTTAAAGCCGCGAACATTGCGTGAGTACCCCTGAAAAGAGATCACGACTGCACGACAGTCAAAGCCCGTGAGGTTTTCTGCGCTTGTTTTCGTTTATTGACAAGATCATCGAACTCGTCAGCCGCTGACTTTGTCCCGCCCCATCTGTCCTTATAGTATTGGAACGGATCGACCTTCATGAACTCCCAGGCTTCCCTTTGGGCTTTGGCCTGTGTTTTGTACTGATTGAGCAGAGAGATTTGCTCGCGGTTGCGTTTGTCTATCAGCTCGGGCCAGTGGACATTCCGTTGGCCTATCTCTAATTCCTGGCGTGCCGCTCTCAAGTCGGCCAAAGCTCGCGGCTTGTCATGGACCAAGAAGTCCAGATCCTCCTCGGCCTGCATGCAGGCTTTCTTTAGGTCCACCAAAGCCCTTTTGTTGTCGTCTTTTCCAGCCTGCCACTCCTGTATCCTTTTCTCGTATTGTTGGATTTTGGCGAGCGCCTGCTCCCCCGCCAGACGATGGAATGACCCTCCGAGGTTGGAATCATCAAGATATGCTGTTGCAGCGCCATTGGCGATCTTGATGTTTTCTTCGATACGTAGTTCGGTCTGCAGGATTTGGCTGTCCAACGCATAGAGAGACTTGAATCTCTCCGCACACGCATTGGTCAGTTGTCGGATCAGTTTCTTCTTGTCGTGGATCGCCGCGTCATATCTCATGTCCGCGACAAACAGATACACCCGAAAAGACACCCAGCCAAGAAATCTCCCGATCAATGTGAACATTGTCATGCCTCCGATGATTTTTTCGAGGTCGTCGCCGATTGTCTTGCCTCGTACTTCTAATTACGATAAGACGCGTTGGTTTCTTTCACTGGCCAACTTTCTTTCTCGGAACAGCATCCCACTCTGTCGGGCACTCCGAGAAAAAGACCGAGGGTTCCGGCTAACGGACAAACGAAACGCTCAACCCATAGCAATCGTAAAGAGTTTAGGTCAGAACGTGAAAGCCTCTAACTGAAAAAGGCTGGCAGAGGCTCGCGGGAGTGACAAGCAGCACCGGGCAGTGTGACCTTTTCCTGCACCAGGAATTGATGAGTGCTGTCCGAATTCAAAGTGTTAGGGGTTCAATTCGTGTCGGTAAACCCCTGAAATCGACGCTTTCTGTGAGAGTTACCTAATGGTCCAAATTTGTAATCGCTCACCACGAAGCCTAAACTAGAGCGGGTCCTGGGAGTCCGCTACGGTATGCAATGACGGAATCGAGAAGGAACTGAAAAGGGTTCTTTCCCTGGAGGATGCAGGATCTTTCCGCAGTCAACAGTCGAGCGGTGAGGAGTTCGCCGTCTTCGGATTGATTGCCGAAACAGATTTTTCTCCACTGGACGGCAGGACGTTCCCCCCTTTCTGCAGAGTTGTTGGTAGGCTCAACCCCTTCGTGATCGAGAAAGGTGAACAATCCATTCCAGTGCTTGAGCAGGCTCTTTGCAGCCTTCCGTACCTCGTAGTCCGAGCAGGCGCAGTACTGCTGGAGGCATTTGCTCATCCGGCTTCTGATGGGGACGGACTTCCGTACGAGGGTGTCCCTGTCCAAATGTCCGTCCTTGAAGGCGTGCCACAGGGCAAACATTCTGCCTGTCTCGGAAAGCATCCACTTGGAGAATTTCACCGCATCAGGGCTTCGACAGGCATGCTTGATTCCTTTGATACCCCTGATGATGTGAGCCCAACAGAATTGGCGCACTCCATTGTGAAAGGCCTTGTAGGCCGAGTACATGTCCGAACAGAGGACCCCTTTGTACTCATCGCCGAGGATCTCTTTGAGCACCTTCGCTCCCCTGGATGCGGCTACATGGAAGAAGGCAACAAGAGGGGTGACGAAGACCCAAAGCCATCGGCCTTTCCCTTGAGTTTTCCATCCGGTCTCGTCGATATTGAGCACCGGCTGTTTCGGCAGAGTCTGCCTTGCCTTCTCATGGGCAGGCGCCAAGGATTCCGAGACCTCCTGATGGAGCTTGCAAACAGACCCCTGACAGATGTCGATGCCGAAGATGGTTTTGGCGATTTCCTGACACCCCCGCCGAGTTACTCGATGACGACCTGTCAGATGTGCAAGAAATGCGGTGAGCCTGGGTCCAAAACCCGACCGAGCCGTCGGTGGGATTTTACCCCAAGTTTCCGCTCCACATGAGCAACGAATGCAGAGACGGTGGTATTCGACAACTTCCGGTTTGAGCTGAGGAATATCGAAGACCTGATGACGCCAATATTTACCGGTCGGTTGCTCGGGATCCGGGGTGAGGACCGTACCGCAGAGATCACACTTTTCGGGAAAGACAGGGATTACTTCGTCGACCTCCTCGATAGGCGTCAAGTCCCTGTTGGCTCCCTTGTGACCGGGTTGTCCGCCGGGGGTGCGCTTCTTGGATTTTATCGGAGGTCGAGCCCTGGGCTTGGCGCCAGGGCCATCCGACGAAGGAGGCTTGGAGGAATTGGAAGAGTCCCGAGTGAGAAGAGCTATCTTGCGTTCTAACTCCTCTATTCGTGCCGTCAGACGCTCCAAGGTCGCCACAAGCTGCAGGATCAGCTCAATAGCCGCCTCCGGGTTCCCATATACAAGTGCTGCCGCCTCTTCCCTGGTCATGGGGAAGAGCCAAAAAACATTCTTTGGGGCTTGTCAATAGGATATCAAGAACCTGCGCGATATCGCGCGACTACGAGAGCTGCAAAACCTCCACTCTTACAGATTCAGCGATAGATGGGGGGATCGCGGTGAGCCATTACCCAAATTTAGTGATGATGTCCTGACATCGGTATCGGATTCGACTTCGGCGCCAAAATATGACTGCGTAGGCGAGCCAATTTGATCAGGCAACACCGTTCATTTCTTAATGATCTTGACAAGAATCTTTCTGGTGAACTTTTCTTGCAGGAACTCGATCTTGTGATCTTTCGTTTCTCCACACATTATGATCTCGGGCTCGGGAGCTCTAAGGGCGGAGGATCTTATAATTTGCGGGGAAGTGTCGGGCTTAGTTGAAGCCAGTCGCACACTCTTCCTAACCTCCGAATCAGGCAGCGACGGTACGTAAAACCGAAAAGGCTCCTCCGCGTCCTCTGGGGATTTCTCTGGCGGTGATTCCGAAAAATCGACAAAATCCCCCTTGCGCTCAAATGCGGATAGCAACAATACCAGAGAAAATGTTCCAGGACCTTCGATCCCGACAGGGCGGCGACCAGGGGTACCCTTGTCCTCGTCATGTGCTGCAGAAAGTTCTCGGCCCGACAGATTTTCAATTTCAAATAGATTCCCGCGTTTCAATTTCAGATTCCAACTCATGTCCCCGATCCAAAGCCGACGATAATCGACCTTTGGTACAACTGGTCCCAGAGCAAGCCGCTCCAAAACGGGGTACTTTGGTTCTGACCGACGCATTGTTCGAATAAGCCTTCCGAGCAGTCCCTCCTTTTTGCCAGGAGGTCGGGTGGCAGCACCAGGGCTGGGCGCGTCTTCTTGTGAAAAGACCTCTTTGATCAACTCCATTTCATTGGAGCAAAAAACGCATGAGCTAAGATGCTCCTCGACCATGCGCAGCGACTCAGGATCGAGAGAGCCCTCAATAAAACCTTCGATCTCTTCCTTCCTCAGGTGCACGTAATCTCGAATGAGTCTGCCGATATTTTCCAGATCTTCACCCATGGTCAAGTCCTTACAGTTCAAAAGGGGAGCAACTCTCCGGGACAATTCTGTTCCAGACAGTTTCGGAATGCTGCCTTGGCTTTTTTCAGCCAGCGGCTGGCCGTGGCCTCCGATGTTCCCAATTTGCTCGCTGCTTCAGATAAAGAGTGTCCCATCACTGCCACGTGCTCAAGGATTTCCCTTTGCCACGGAGTCATCATACCCCAACACTTTCTACAACAACTCGCCAGTTGCACCTCCTGTTCCGGGGTCAAGGGTTCCCCAGTCGGTGCGAGAGCGTCCGTGGCACTGCATCTATGTCTTCTCCGCTGGTCAATGACGTACCAATATACGTGCTTCTGCACGTACCTATACAACGACATCCTCCTCGATCCATCATACTGAAGCCACGCCTTAAGTGGCGATTCACGGGGGACCGGATTTCGAGGTGTGACAGAATCACCGAACATGAGGCGAACCAAAACATCTTGGCAGGTATCTTGATCATCATGGGAATGAATGCCCGTCGGTCCCCAGCGCCCGGTGTTACCTCTGTGGATGAAATGCCTGACAACAGGCAGCAGGATTTGGTAGAAAGCTTCCTCTGCGTCTTTGTTTCGGGCAAGGACTGCGTCCACAAGCCTGACCACGGGATAAGGGACGGGAACAGTGGCCAGTTCCTCCACCGTCAAGTGAAAACCATCGGGGTGGAGCTTCATAGAGACAGTCCCTTGACAGATCGACGATCGGGCGACATCACCTTATAACGCTAGATATTGGGCTGTCAATCAGGAAACATAGCGTCCATTTACCTCTCAGGTCTCAAAAAAAATCGGAAATATCCGTTTGACATACCCTGACCGACTTGCTATATTAAGGGGGACTAAAGGAAACGAGAAGGGATGTCAAGATGAACCTCAGCCAAGCCGCAAAAATGACGGAAGAACAAGCCCGTGAATATATTGAGTCTATTCTGTGGCCTGACGGAACTCCTGTTTGTCCCCATTGCGGGCATCAGGGGGCTTGGAGAATGCGAGGCAAATCGGTACGCGCCGGTCTTTGGAAGTGCAGCGATAAGAAGTGCCGAAAGCCGTTTACTGTAACGATGGGCACAGTCATGGAATCTTCGCATATCTCGCTTCGTGACTGGGTTATTGCCTTTCATTCTATGTGCGCTTCTAAAAAAGGAGTCTCTGCTAAACAGCTTCAAAGGAATCTTGGCCTGGGTTCGTATGAAAGCGCTTGGTTCCTAGAGCATAGGATTCGTCATTCAATGGAAGAAAATCCGCTTTCCGGTCTTTTGAAGGGCACCGTTGAGGTAGATGAAACCTATGTTGGTGGAAAGCCCCGTAAGGGTACAGGCAAGCACAAACGCGGTCGTGGAACTGAGAAGGCCCCTGTTGTGGTCTTGGTTGAAAGAGATGGTAAGGCAAGAACTAAGCATGTTGAGCGTGTTAATTCAAAGGAACTGAAAGGTGCTATTCGGGCGCACGTAGAAAAAGACGCCAAGATAGTCACTGACGAATTGGGTTCCTACAAAGGCATCGGCAAGGAATTTAACGGCGGTCACAGCGTCTGCAATCACAGCAATGACGAGTATGTGAATAAGGACGGTGAGCACGTAAACACTGCTGAGTCATTCTTTGCTTTGTTGAAAAGAGGCCATTATGGGATTTTTCACAGTCTTTCTAAGCAGCATCTATTCCGCTACTGTAATGAGTTTGCTTTCAGGTGGAACCACAGAAAGGTCACGGACGGAGAACGGGCAGTTGAAGCGATTAAGGGAGCAGAAGGGAAAAGATTGATGTGCCGTGAGACTCAGGCTTCGATATTAGGCATTTGAGGAAAAAGGTTGACGTTTTGGTGAAAAAGAGGGAAAAACGGGGCCTATCGAACCGACCTACAGACCATGAAGAGAAAAAACTTGATTGACCAAATGATATCTGATAGGGCAATAACAGAAAACGCGCGCGATTCGAGCGGGCGTACCCAAGAAAGCGGCTTGGGTAGTTCTGATTTGGTTCTTTCTCATGGTTCCCCCAAATGGGGGGACCGCCACGGTCCTACTGTACTGCCCGTCCTACCAAGATCGACAGACTATAGGGCCTTCGTGTTATGGCCTCCGCAGTCGGCGGTCACGTTGTCTTCTGCGGAGGCTAAACCTAATAACCGATTCACGGTCAGTCTCCCTTCAATAAACCCCACGGATTTCATCAGGCCCAAGAGACCCAGTGAAACAAACAAAGCGTTTGGTTGGGGGCGAATGGACGCAAGGATAAAAGCATCCCATTCCGCTGGGATTTCCCCTTACAACAACTTCATTGAAAGCGCAAGCAAAAAGTTCAATGACCGCTCATATTTAGCATCGCCAGAACAGATGAGGTTTTGTGAACTCGGACCATTGGGGAACAAGGAAATACCACATGGCTAATAAGTCACATTTCAATAGTGGACACATTGCGATGAACCGTATGGGCAAAAACGGGACTTTGCATAGCTCAACGATTAAGGGAATCGCAACGTCACACACAGTTCATGGTGTCTTTATTCAAGATGCGGTTGATTTTTTGAAAGCATTGCCCGGCTCGTCAATTCAACTAATTCTGATAGACCCCCCATACAACCTTGATTTGGACGTATGGGATAGTTTTCATAACTATCTCGATTGGGCAAAACGGTGGTTAGATCAAATCTATCGGGTACTATCTGATTCAGGCAACTGTGTCATTTTTGGGGGCTTTCAATATCAGGATTTGAGGAAAGGCGACCTCCTTGAAATCCTTCATTATACTCGCCATCAAACAGACTTACGATTTGTTAATCTCGTTATTTGGTACTATAAAAATGGCATGAGTGCTCATCGCTTTTTTGCCAATAGACACGAAGAAGCAGTCTGGCTCTCTAAGACAAACAAATACTATTTTGATTTGGACTCCGTTAGACTTCCTTTTGACGAGGCGACAAAAGCGATGTACAAAAAGGATAAACGCCTTAACCCCGAAAGTGTTGAGAAGGGCAAGAACCCAACGAATGTTTGGGAAATAGGAAGGCTAAATGGTAATTCAACTGAAAGGGTTGGTCATCTCACACAAAAACCAGTTGAACTTATCCGGCGATTTGTTAGAGCCCTGTCTTTTGAAGGTTCGATAGTCCTTGATTTCTTTGCTGGGTCTGGAACGACAGGTCGTGTCTGTATAGAAGAGCGACGGCATTCACTTTTAGTGGATTCAGACAAAGAACTGCATTCCTACCTTGCCAAACATATTAAACAGATTGAATCAAACATGTTTTTGCCAGAGTATAGGCTGATTAAAGATACCAGCATTGGCGAAGCACTCGAAAAGATTGATGCAGTGAATCAGCGACAACTGCACAACTCTGTCATGATGGATTCATGCAATGAGTAAAGGACAAACAAAACGGCTGACTAAGCAGCACATATCATCGGGAGGCCCCATTGGAACCTTTGGCGAACAGGCTCAGGAGCATGACCGGTCTGTTTACCGAGCGAGTATGGATGTATTTGATGCGCTCAAACTAGTGTTGCGTTCCTCAATTAACAATGCTATAAGTCTGGTCATGGGGGTGCTCAATGGCCAGAAAGTCAGTGAGAGTTGAGTTGACTGCGGAGCAAGAGGCGACATTGAAGATGTGGGCCG